>LNFM01001643.1_pt1 | contig 66739 bp, 57 predicted proteins | sample 596031 | NCBI WGS metagenome assembly LNFM01 (sample SAMN04254537, study PRJNA301005) | activated carbon metagenome | isolation source: dual media filters at the Ann Arbor, Michigan drinking water treatment plant | place: USA: Ann Arbor
TTGGGCACGGCGTCCGACTGTCCTGTCGCCCCGAGACGCGACCTCAGGGCGACCACGGAACAATACAAGGTTGGGCTGACGCAGGAAGCCCAACGCGTATGCCGTCATGGTGCCACCGGTACCTGCCCGAACACGTCGTCGGCCGGGACCGGCAGGCCGGCGCGATGGGGAGCGCAGGGGGCGCAGATGTTGGGCTTCCTGCGTCAACCCGACCTTGCGCAACGCGCCGAAACGTCTCCCGGGTTCATGGCAAGCGCTCGCTGTTCACGCCCGACTATTCAGCCCGCCTGCGACGCCCAGGCCTGCAGCTCGCGGATGCGCGTATAGCCGCCTTCACCTTCGACGACCCCCTGCTGACGCGCGTCGTGAATGCAGTTCACCGGACACAGCGGCACACAGATACCACAGTTGATGCAGTCGTCGGCGACGATGGCGAAACGGCCGAGGAAATCGGTTTCGACGCGATAGATCGCATCGACCTTGCCGGGGCAGGCATGATCGCAGGCCCCGCAGCCGATGCAGGTCTGATCGATGTAGAAATGACCATAACGTTCTTTCGGCATGCAGGAGTTCCTCGTCTGCGCGGGTCAGCGCACTAGCGGCCGAACACCGTGGTGAAGCGGGCGCAGGCGTTCACGAATTCCTGCAGGCTCTGGTTGAAGCGGAAGTAGCAGTCGGCCTGGACGGGATCCGTCGACACCAGCTTCATCGGTGTCCCCATGTGACTGAGGCGGTTCAGGCTGTGCTCGAGATCGGGCCGCCCGTGGCCGTCGACGATGTTCTCGATCATCTCCTTCCACGTCGCGTAGTCGCCTTCGAGTGCAAAATCGGCGACGCCGAGTTCGCGTGTCGGCACCTCGTCGACGGCGATCGCGGAAAACTCTTCGAAGGTCACCCGGTAGGCGAGCGGCGCGCCGCCGGGCCCGCCGTCGAGCACCGTGAACTGCGCCACGCAGTCCACGTAGCCGAGCTGCTCCTGGCGCGCGCGATTGGCGTTCATCTGATCGGCCAGCTGCTGGAACCATGCCTGCGACGGAAAACTCACCGTCGCCGCCTTCATGACTTCGACCGCCGCGCTCATTTCGCGACGCCCCACGGCAGGTCGAGCGGAATCGTGCAGCGTGCGCGCCGATCGAAGCCGGCGCTCGCACAGCGCTGCAGGTATTCGTCGATGAACATGCGCCACATGTGGGCCAGGCCTTCCATGCCCTTGTCGATGTGCTTCAAGCCGCCGCCGAGCAGCACCGCCACCGGCTCAATCAGCGCGGCTTCGGTGAACGCGGTCAGGATGACCTGCTCGCCGACGTCGGCAAAGCGGTGCATTTCCTCGATGCCCTGCTCGCGCTGCGGATGCGTCGCCAGGTAGTTCTTCAGCTCGAGCACGCCGTAGGACACGTGGCGGGCTTCGTCCTGCAGGCAGCGCCGGAAGATCTCCTTGTCGACCTGGGTTTTCGCAATCATCTCGCCCGAACGGAACACCGACAGCACCAGCCCTTCGCCGAGCAGGTTCAGCAGGAAAGTGCCCATCGTGTGGCTGGGTGCGTCGAGAATCGCCTTCAGCGCCCACTCGAAGCCGGGCGACGCATGCAACAGACCGCCGCCGGCGATGGCGCGCTTGCGGAACACTTCCTGATGGCGCGCTTCGTCCATCAGCTGCGTGGCGAGGAAACTTTTGACTTCGAGGAAATCCTGCGGCGTGCGGTACAGCCATTTCGCCGGAAAATCGCCAGCCACGAACTCGACTTCGGTGAGGAAGGTGCACAGCTGGCAGGTCGCCTTTTCGAGATCTTCCGGCAACGCTTCCAGTTCGTGCCACGGAATGTCCTTCGTCGCATTCCACTGCCGTGCCTTCGCCTCCTCGTACAGCGTGATCACGTTGTCCGCCCACAGTTCATCGCGGTTCGTCACGACGTAATCGGTGACCACCGGCATGCGGTCGCGGTAGGGCTCGCGGATCGACCCGCGCGGCGCGAAATTGAACCAGTCCGCGCGTTGCGGAATGTCGCCATAGCCGCGCACGCGATTGATGTCGGTGTAGGTGAGGCCGCGGGACGAGGGCTTGGCGCGCTTGCCCCAGTTGCCGCCGTCGGTGTTCAGCCAGTGCAGCGAATAGCTGCCGCGCCGGATGCGCTCGACGTTCTCGCCGAGCACCTGGGCCCAAGCGTGGTAATCGTTGCGGTACGAGGCTTCATAGTCCGCGAGTTGCGCTTCGTCCATGAGGTAGGGCTGGTCGAGGGGCTGCAGATTTTCGACGCGGATGGGTTCGTTCATCGGGACCTCCGGCCGCGGCGGCGCGGCGCTGTGCGTTTTACTGTGCGTCGAGCATCGGCCATTATTAACAACATTGTCAATAACGCGCTGCGGCAAAATAGTGACATGGATCAGAAAACCCGCACCCGTCCTCCCCGCGCCGCCCGGCTGAGTCCGCAGGACCGGCGCGCCCAGCTCCTCGTTTGCGCCATCAAGGCCTTCGCCGACGCCGGGGTCAGCCGCGCCGGGCACGCCGATGTCGCGCGCCTGGCCGGCGTATCGGTGCCGACGGTGTTCGTGTATTTCCCGACCCGCGAGGTGCTCGTCGACGCGGTGCTCACCGAAGTCGGACGCTGCATCGTCGATGACGTGCTGACGCCCGTGCAGCGTCTCCCTGGCGAGGTCCCGGCCCTGCTGGTCGAAACCGCCATCGCGTTCACCGAGTTCGTCGGCACCCATCCCGATCACGCGCGGGTCTGGCTCGACTGGAGCACGGCGTTTCGCGGCGACGTGTGGCCGCAGTACCTGTTGTTCCAGGAGCGCGTCGTCGAGGTGATCAAGGCCACGGTGCTGCGTGGCAAACGCGATCGCTCGCTCGCCCAGCGCCTCGACGCCGACGACGCGACGCGCCTGATCGTCGGCTCCGCGCACATGCTGGCGCAGATGAAGTTCATGGGGCGCGAGACCGCGCAGGTCGTGCGCTTCGTGCAGACGCTGGTCGACGGTTTTCGTGCGCCCGCCCGCGCGCCTCGCGGCCGCACGCCCAGCGGTGGCCGCCAGCGCAAGGGAGAAACCGGCGGCGCCTGACGCCGTAGCGCCAGAGGCCTGGCTCGCCCGGCTTCATGAAACCTCGGTGTAGCCCGGGTGTAACGCAGTGGAACCCGGGATCAGCGGGGGCTGACAGGCTGCTCCCGGGTTCCGCGCTGCGCGCTGCACCCGGGCTACACGAGGGCGCCGGACATGCGCCTTCACCGCACCCGCGATGAGCCTGGCTTCTCGACCGCTTCATGGCCGGTGATCGATAGTGGCGCCCAGCCATTCAGCCCTGCGCGGGCGTCGGCGGTGTCGGCGGGCGCGGACCGAACGGCAGTTCTGCGGCGCTCAGCGTTTCGCGTTCGAGCAGCAGCGTGGTCGCCGCGTCGAGCACTGCGCGACGTTCACGGAGCACCGTCGTGGCCCGCGCGTAAGCTTCCTCGACCAGTGCCTTCACGCCGAGATCGATCTCGCGGGCCGTCGCCTCGCTGTGTTCGCGCAGTACCGGGCGCATCGCCAGTCCGTCGCCGAGAAACTGCGGCCGCGCTTCGTCGTAGACCACCTGGCCGACCGTGTCGACCATGCCATAGCGCATCGTCATCTGCCGCGCGATCTCCGTGACCTTGTCGAGGTCGTCGGCCGCGCCGGTCGAGATCTCGCCGAGCACGAGCGCTTCGCTCGCGCGGCCTCCCATCAGCACTGCCATCTTGTCCTTCAGGTTCCGGGCCGACATCAGGAAGCGGTCTTCGGTCGGCCGCTGGATGGTGTAGCCCAGCGCGCCGATGCCGCGCGGGATAATCGACACCTTGTGCACCGGGTCCATGCCGGGCAGTGAGCTCGCCACCAGGGCATGGCCCATCTCATGACAGGCGACTGCGCGCCGTTCGTCCGGGCTCATGAGGCGGGAATGCTTTTCGATGCCGGCGACGATGCGCTCGATGGCGCCGGTGAAATGATCCATCGTCACCGCGTCGGCGTTGCGCCGCGTCGCGAGCAGCGCCGCTTCGTTGACCAGGTTCGCGAGATCGGCGCCGGTGAAGCCGGGTGTCAGTGCCGCAATGTCGTCGAGCGCGACGTCCGCGCCCAGTACCACCTTGCGCACGTGCACCCGCAGAATCTGCACGCGGCCCGCCCGATCGGGCCGATCGACGAGCACCTGGCGATCGAAGCGCCCCGCGCGCAGCAGCGCCGGGTCGAGGATCTCCGGCCGATTGGTCGCCGCCAGCAGCACGATGCCGGTGCTCGGATCGAAGCCGTCGAGTTCCGACAGCAGCTGGTTCAGCGTCTGCTCCTTTTCATCGTGTCCGCCGAACTGTCCGGTGCCGCGGGCGCGACCGAGCGCGTCGAGTTCGTCGATGAAAATGATGCTCGGCGCGGCGAGCCGCGCCTGCTCGAACAGATCCCGCACGCGCGCCGCACCCACGCCGACGAACATCTCGACGAACTCGGAACCGGAAATCGAGAAGAACGGCACACCGGCCTGGCCGGCGACCGCACGCGCGAGCAGCGTCTTGCCGGTACCTGGCGGGCCCACCAGCAGCACGCCTTTCGGGATGCGCGCACCGAGGCGTCCGTGCTGTTTCGGCGCCTGCAGGAAATCGACGATTTCCTTCAGCTCGGCCTTGGCCTCGTCGACGCCGGCGACATCGTCGAAGGTCACCCCGGTCGAGCGTTCGACGTACACCTTCGCATGCGATTTGCCAATCGACATCAGGCCGCCGAAGCCCTGGCGCTCCGCCATCTTCCGAATCGCGAACATCCAGATCGCGAAGAAGAACACCACCGGCAGCAGCCACGACAGGACGTCGCGCAGCAGCGTGCTCTCGATCACGCCCGCGAACACCACGTCGTGCTGCTTCAGTTGTGCGGCGAAGTCCGGTGCGACGCGCGTGGTGATGAAGCGGTCGCGGCCGCCGGGACTCGGGCGCTTCAGCCGGCCTTCGAGGAAGCGATCGGAAATGCGTATCTCGGCCACCGCGCCTTCGTCGAGCAGCTGTTCGAACGCGCTGTAAGGAATCTGCTCGACGCTGTGGTACTCGGTCCACCACGACTGGAACAACAGAATCGCGACGAGCGCGAGGAGCGCGTAACTGACGTTGATCTGTTGCGATTTCTGCATGCTGTACCACTCCGCATACGCTTGCGCCGGCGGGCGCGCCTGTCACTATAATCGGCCCCCACCCGGACCGGGTCACCCGATGACGCAAGGCCTGCAGTCGATCAACGGTCAGCACTGCGCGCGACTGCTGGCGCGCGAAGCGTGGCTGATGGGCGTGCGCCTGTCCGAAGTCGCGGCCCTGTACTGCGAACTCGGCGACGGGCGCTGGTTCGCGTTCCACTTCAGCGAGACCGCGCAGGACTGGATCGGCCGCTGGCTCGTCCGTTCCCCGCTCGCTGGCAACGTCGACGATGACGCCGACGATCGGCATCCACTGGTCGATCTCGCGGTGCACTACGGCATTCGCCCGGCCCGCATCGCCGACATCCACAGCCGCCTGCTCGGTGCGCTGGCGGAGCTCGTCATCGGCTTCGAGGATGGCAGCGCACTTGTCGCCCATCATCGCCCAGCGCCGGGCGCGAACAGCCTGACCTATGTCAGGCCTTGAACGGACGAGCCGGCGCACAGCACACTGCGTTCGGCACTCCACGCAACACGGGACAGCGCATGAGCTATCGAATCTCGATTGACACCGGCGGCACCTTCACCGATGCCGTCGTCGCCGATGCCAGCGGCATCCTCGCCATTGGCAAGGCGCTGACGGACCCTCAGCGCAACTTTGCCGGCGTGCAGGCGGCGATTGCCGACGCCGCCGGGCATCTCGGACTCGACCTGCGCACCCTGCTCGCCGCGACCGACGTGTTCATCTATGGCACCACGCGCGCGACGAACGCCATCGTCACGCAGCGCACCGCGCGCACCGCGATGCTGCTGACCGAGGGCTTTCCCGACATCCTGGTCTACCGGCAGGGCGGCAAGCTGAATGCGCACCAGCTCAACGTGGACTATCCCGAGCCGTACGTCCCGCGCCATCTGACGTTCGAGATCCCCGAACGCATCGATGCCGAAGGCAATGTCGTCCTGGCCCTCGACGAGGCACGCGTGCGGACCGTGCTGCAGGCCGTGGCCGCGGAGAACGTCGAGGCCGTCGCGGTGTGCCTGCTGTGGTCGATCGCGAACCCCGCACACGAGCGCCGGGTCGGCGAACTGGTCGCGGAGCTGCTGCCCGGCGTGCCCTGCACGTTGTCCCACGAGCTCAATCCGGTGCTGCGCGAGTATCCGCGCGCATCGTCGACTGCGATCGATGCGTCCCTGAAACCGCTGATGCAGGAACAGCTGCGACTGCTCGAACGCAATCTCGCCGAGTCAGGCTATACCGGCGACATTCTCGTCAGCGCCTCGGTCGGGGGCGTGATGCACGTCGAGGACATGATCGAACGGCCGATTTACCTGGTGAAGTCCGGTCCGGCGATGGCGCCCATCGCCGGCCTGTCCTATGCGTCGCTCGAGTCGGCGGGCACGAACGTCGTTGTCGTCGACACCGGCGGCACGACCTTCGACGTCAGCCTCGTGCGCGACGGACAGGTCAGCCACACGCGCGAGACCTGGCTCGGCGAGATCTATACCGGCCACCTGCTCGGCATGGGCTCCGTCGACATCCGCTCGATCGGTGCCGGCGGCGGGTCGATAGCGTGGCTCGACGCCGGCGGCCTGCTGCGCGTGGGCCCGCAGAGCGCGGGGGCGCGGCCCGGCCCGGCGTGTTATGGCGCCGGCGGCCAGGAGCCGACGGTCACCGATGCGGCGGTCATGCTCGGGTACCTGAATCCTGCGCATTTTCTCGGTGGCAAGATGCCGCTCGACGTCGAGGCCGCGCGGCGTGTCATCGAGCCGCTGGCGGCCAGGCTCGGCAAGTCGAATGCGGACACCGCGCTCGCCATCGTCACCGTCGCCAACGAGAACATGATCAAGGCGATTCAGGAAATCACCGTCAAGGAAGGCTTCAACCCGGCGGATTCGATCCTCGTCGCCGGGGGCGGCGCGGCGGGGCTCAACATCCTGCCGATTGCCCGTTCGCTCGGCATGCGTCAGGTGCTGATTCCGCGCACGGCCGGCGCGCTGTCGGCCTGCGGCGCGCATTTCTCGGACATCGTGCGCGAAGTCAGCGCGAGCCGCTATGCGACGACCGGTGATTTCGATTTTGCCGCCGTCAACGACGTCATCGCTGCGCTCGACGCCCGGCTCGACGCGTTCGCCGCCACGCTGGCCAGGCGCGGTCTCACCGACGTGACGCGCAGCCTGGCGGTCGAGGCGCGCTACGCCGGCCAGATCTGGGAGCTCGAAGTACCGTTGCGCGGGCGTCGCTTCGACACCGCCGATGAGGTCGCCGCGCTGGTCGACGATTTCCATGCCGAGCATGAACGCGTGTTCGCGGTGCGCGATCCGGACAACCCGATCGAATGCATTCACTGGCGGGCGCGGCTGTCGGCGAATCTGCCGCGCGGCGCGCAGGCGCCCGACACGCGGCGGCGCAGTTCGCCGCTCGCCGCGCGCGCGACCCGCACGGCGTACTTCGGCCTGCTGCAGGCCGAGGCCTGTGCCGCGCAGATCCACTACGGCGAGGATCTGCGGCCGGGTGATCGCGTGAGCGGCCCGGCGATCATCGAAGAACCGACGACCACCCTCGTGATCTACCCGGGCGCGACGGCCGTCGTCACCGCCTACGGCCATTATCTGTGCGAGCTCGCGTGAGCCCGTCGCTGGAGATCTGCCGATGACCAGTCCCCCTTCATTCGATCCCGTGCTGCTGGCCGTGTTGAGCAACCGCATGGATGCGATCGTTCGCGAAATGACCAACACGCTGCTGCGTGCCGCGCGCTCCGCCGTGATTGCGATGTCGCGCGATTTCTCGTGCTGCCTCGTGACCGGCGACGGGCGTCTGCTCGCCACCGCCGAGGCGGCGCCGGTTCACGTGTTCGGCACGCACCTGCAGGCGCAGGCGATGACCGAACTGCATCCGGATCTGAAGGAAGGCGATGCCTTTCTGCACAACGATCCGTATCTCGGCAACACGCATCCGGCCGACCACACGATTCTGGTGCCGGTGTTCTGCGACGGCGTGCACCTGTTCACGGCGGTAGCGAAAGCGCACCAGGCCGACATCGGCAACAGCATCCCGACGACCTACCACGCCGCGGCGCGCGACATCTATGAAGAGGGCGCACTGATATTTCCATGCGTGCGCGTGCAGCAGGATTTCCAGAACGTCGACGACATCATTCGCATGTGCCGGCGCCGCATCCGCGTGCCGGATCAGTGGTACGGCGACTATCTCGCCGCGATCGGCGCCGCGCGCATCGGCGAGCGGCGCCTGAAAGCGCTCGCCGACCAGGTCGGCGTCGATGCGCTGAGGGACTTCGTGACCGCGTGGTTCGACTATTCCGAGCGCCGCATCGTGCAGGAGATCCGGCGCCTGCCTGCCGGCCGTCTCGAGAACACGACCTGCCACGATCCGATTCCGGGCGTGGTGCCTGACGGCATTCCGCTGAAGGTGGTGCTCGAGATCGATCCGGTCAACGCGATGATCGACATCGATCTGCGCGACAACCCGGACTGTCTGCCCTGCGGCCTCAACGAATCGATGGCCTGCGCAATCAACAACACGATGACGGGCGTGTTCAACTGCCTCGATCCCGATATCCCGCACAACGCCGGCACGTTCCGCCGCATCCGCGTGCACCTGCGCGAAAACTGCGTCGTCGGCATTCCACGCTTTCCGGCGAGCTGTTCGGTGGCGACGACGAACGTCGGTGACCGCCTCGTCAATGCGACCCAGTCGGCGTTTGCCGGGATCGGCGACGGCTGGGGGCTCGCCGAAGGCAACACGGCGCTGACCTCGGGCTGTGCCGTCGTCTCCGGGCGCGATGCGCGCCACGGCGAGCGGGACTTCATCAATCAGATGTTCCTGATGGGGGGCGGCGGGCCGGCGTCGCCGGTCTCCGACGGCTGGATCAACCTGCTGATCCCGGTCGGGGCGGGCCTGCTGTATCGCGACAGCGTCGAACTCGATGAACAGAAATATCCGCTGCTCGTGAAGAGCCTGAAGCTGATGCCGGACAGCGGCGGCGCCGGGCGCTTTCGCGGCGCGCCGGGCACGGAAGTCGTCTATGGTCCGCGCAAGCGGCCCATTCGCGTGGTGTCAGCGCCGGACGGCTGGCGCACGCCACCGCGCGGCGTGCGCGGCGGGCTGAACGGCACGCTGTCCGCCGATCACGTGCTGCAGGCAGATGGCGTCGAGACCAAGGTCGAAGGTTTCATCAATGTCGAACTGCAGCCCGGCGAGTTCATTCGGGGTCGCGACTGCGGTGGTGGCGGCTACGGTGATCCGCTCGAGCGCGAGCCCGCGCGCGTGCTGCACGATGTGCGCGAACGCTGGGTCAGCCGCCAGCAGGCGGAGACCGTCTACGGCGTGATGTTTCACCAACCTGCGAGCGGCACGCTCGAAGTCGACGAGCCTGCCACGCAGGCGGCGCGTCTGCGTCTGGCCGAAGCCCGCGGCTGAGCGGGCGTCTGCCGCGCAGCGCTTGGACGGCCCTCGAAACGCGGCGCAGTGTGGTGACTCGCCGGGAATTTCGAAGCGAGTCTTCAGCCCGGCGGCGGACGCGGCCAATCCGGTATAACGTTGACCTCAAGTGCCACCCCAATCTGGTAATCCGATGACCGAACCGACGATCACCTGTCCGAACTGCCAGACTGAAATCCGGCTCACCGAGTCGCTTGCCGCCCCGATGCTGGCAGCGACGCGTCGCCAGTTTCAACAACAACTGGCGCAGAAGGACGCGGCCATTGCACAGCGCGAGCAGGGACTGCGCGCCCAGGAAGAACAGCTCCTGCAGGCTCGGCACGGGCTCGAGAAGCAGGTCGCCGAGCAGGTCGAAGCGAAGCTCGGCGCAGCGCGCGCGCAGCTGATCGCCGAAGAGGCGCGCAAGGCGCGGCAGCACGCCGCCGCCGAACTGGACGCGAAGTCACGTGAAGTCGCCGAACTGCAGGACGTGCTGAAGAGTCGCGAGGAGAAGCTCGCCGAAGCGCAGGCCGCACAGGCCGAGCTCATTCGCAAGCAGCGTGAGCTCGACGATGCGCGCCGCGAGCTCGAGCTGACGGTCGAGAAGCGCGTGCAGGACGGGCTCGGTGAAGCACGCACGCTGGCGCGGCGCGAGGCGGAGGAGGGGCTCAAGCTCAAGGTGATGGAGAAGGATCAGACCATCGCCTCGATGCAGCAGACCATCGAAGAGCTCAAGCGCAAGGCCGAGCAGGGCTCGCAGCAGATGCAGGGCGAAGTGCAGGAACTCGAACTCGAGAATCTGTTGCGGGCGAAGTTTCCGTACGACCTGATCGAACCCGTGCCGAAAGGCGAGTTCGGTGGTGACGCGCTGCAGCGGGTGATGAATGCGGCCGCCCAGCCCTGTGGCACGATCCTCTGGGAGTCCAAACGCACGAAGAACTGGAGCGATGGCTGGCTCGTGAAGCTGCGCGAGGATCAGCGCGCTGCCAAGGCCGAGATCGCCGTGATCGTCACGCAGGCCCTGCCGAAACACGTCGAATCTTTCGACGTTGTCGACGGCGTGTGGGTCACGCACCCGCGCGCCGCACTGCCGGTGGCGACGATCCTGCGCCATTCACTGCAGCAGGTGAGCCTGGCGCGACAGGCCGGCGAAGGCCAGCAGACGAAGACCGAGATGGTCTACCAGTACCTCACCGGGCCGCGCTTCCGGCACCGCGTCGAAGCCATCGTCGAAGCCTTCACGTCGATGCAGGAAGACCTCGACCGCGAGCGCAAGACCATCACCAAGCAGTGGGCCAAGCGTGGCGCCCAGATCGAACGCGTGATGAATGCCACGGTCGGCATGTACGGCGACCTGCAGGGCATCGCCGGCAAGTCGCTGCAGGAAATCGAAGGCCTCGAACCCGATGCGCTGCCTACTCCCGACGCACCGTTGCTGTCGTCACCGCTGGCGGACGACGATTGAGCAACCTGGCGTTTTTTGCACCGGGAAGTCACACACGAGCCCGTAGGTTGGGCTGACGCAGGAAGCCCGACAACAGACCTGGCACACCGACAAGTCCTCCGCGCACAGCGTTGGCTTGCGCACGACGCGTCGGTGCCGGGCGGGCGCCCTTTTTGCCACCGGGAACACCGAGAACACAGAGGAATATGGGCTGAGATCGGCAACCCAATCGCGTCGGATCAAAACCAAAAAGGAGGAACGACGGACACGGCCCGGTCATTCTTGAGACGCCCGACCCTCTCTCGCTTTTTTTGACCTCCCGGTGTTCTCTGTGTTCTCGGTGGCAAAAGAAACGCCAAACCCGCCCCCCCACAAAGGAGCCCTCACCGCTCCCGCAAATGGCGAATGAGCGTGTTGTCGATCTTGGCCTTCGCGTCGAGCACGAGGCGGTCCTGCGACAGCTGGATCTGGTGCAGGAAGAACATCACGATGATCGTCAGCGTCAGTGCGACGAGGGTCGCATTGAACGTGATGCCCAGGCCCTGCGTCACGCCGGTGACGTCGCCGGCGGCGGCGCGCTGCGCTTCCTGCAGCGCGGCGCCGATGCCGCGCACGGTGCCGACGAAGCCCACCGCCGGAATCGCCCACACGCTGAAGCGGATCATCGACAGTTCCGCGTCGAGTTTCGACGCTTCGAATTCGCATTCCTCGCGTGCCGCCGACGCCGCGTGCTGCACGCTGCGGGTCGCTGCGAAGCGGTTCATCGCGATCTTCAGCGCCCGCGGCAGGAAGCGCTGCTGCTCGACCGGCGAGAGCTTCTCGATCTGGCGGGTGAATTCGCGGATGTCGTCGGCGAACACGACTTCGCCGTCCTTCATGCCGACGAAATCCCGTTCCAGCAGCTTGCGTTCCCGCATCACGAGATACTGACGATAGCCGAGAATGAAACCGGCCCAGATGGCGAGCACGAAGCAGGCCTCGGGCTCATGGTCTTTCACGATCACCCACATCGAGCGCGGCATGCTCGCCAGCGGGTCCTCGGCCCACACTTCGCGCTGATGGGCGAGCACGGCCTCGGCCTGCGGCCGCACCGCTATCGTGTACACGGCGTGGACCATCGTGAAGCTCAGCAACAGGGTGATCAGAGCGTAGAAGAAGTCGAAGGGAAAGGCTTTTTTCATGACGGACCTTTGCTCGTGTAAGCGATAGTCGGCGCGGGTTAGCGGAATGAGTTGAGGCCGACGAAGCTGCCGCCGTTCTGCCGCGTCAGCTCGCGCATCAACGCGGAGAAGCGGATCCCGGTCATCTGCATGCTGGGCGGATTGGCGAACTGCGTCGGGAAGCCGATCGCGTGAATGCGCACGCGCGGCACGCCGCTGCGATCTGGCCGGTTGAGCCGGCGCACGAAATTCGCGACGTCGGAAATCGACTTGCCGGTGAACTCGTCACCGTAAACATACAGGCTGATCTTGCGATCCGGCCGATAGAACTGCTCGATCGCAGCCTCGATGCCCTCGCTCGGACTCGAGTTCGAGAACGCGTTCCAGGTCGACAGCCGCTCGATCACGGCGCGGCGCCGGGCCGGCGTGTCAGGGATCCAGTCGCCGGCATACTCGGGAAACATGTAGCTTCCTTCGTCGTTCATCACCTGCAGGCCCTTGACGCGTGGATACACCGTCAGCGTCTCGACGATCTGTTCGAGCACCTTCGGCCACGCGTAGTTGAACATGCTGCCGGAGGTGTCGATGATGAAGCAGATGTATTCGGAGTCGACGGGAATGCCGCCGATCAGATCGCGGGCTTTAGGCCGGTTCTTCTGCGCGTAGAGCTGCTCCATTTCCGCCGTGAGCCGCTGCTGCGCGGTCTTCAGCTGGCCGTAGATCGCGGCATTCATCGCGGCGTCCTGATCGGCCCTGGCGTCGTTCGCCTGCGAACCGAGGAGGGCGGCAATCTGCGCCTTGATGCGCTTCAGTTCTTCATCGGACAGCTTTTGCGTCGCCAGTCGGGCCTGCGCGTCGGCGGTCGCCGCCTCGGCCGCCGCGCGCACCGCGAACAGTTCGCGCTGCAGCTCGCTGATCTGTGCCGCACGCGGATCGTCGACCGGGGCTTCCGGCGTGTGCGGGCGCGTGGTGGTGACCGTCATCAGCAGGATGATCGCGCCGATCCCGCAGGTGATCGTATCGAGAAACGAGATCCCGATTTCCGGTGGTTCGCGCCGCGTGAGTTTCATGGCCAGTCGTACGCCGGGGTCAGGAACGCGCCGCGCGTGTACATCGCCATCGACCAGTAGGCCCAGGCGGCCATCGGATCGCCCTCCATCGGCAGCAGGATCACGTTGAACGGCGCGAGCGGGGTCGGGATCTGTTGCACGGCCTCCTCGAAGTAGAAGCTGCGCTGCGCGCCCGAGACGCGTTTGCCGCGCGGGCCACGCAGGCCCTGCGTCGGCAGGCCGTCGGTGATCAGGAACACGTTGTCGGGTCGGGGGTTCAACTGCGCCAGCACCTGCATCGCGCGCGACAGGTTCGAACCGCCTTCGGGCACGGTGGTCTTGAGTTTCATCACCGTTTCGTTGAACTGCTTCGCGTCGTTGACGTCCAGCCAGCGCCCGGCGCTGCCGGCGAGCGCGGGCCGCGCCTCGGTGTTGAACGTATAGATCTGGTATTGCGTGCCCGGCTGCAGCCGCGCGGTGATCCAGTCGACGGTGTCGAGCGCCTGCAGCCATTTCTCCGAACGTCGCTTCGCGGCGTCGTCCATGTTGCGTCGGCGCAGCACGTTGACGATCGAGGAGTCGAGCATGCTCGCCGAGTTGTCGAGCAGGATCAGCACGTGGCGGCCGCTGGTCTTGATGCCGGTCAGATACTCGCGATTGCCCTGGCCGACGAACTGGCGCACCTGGCGTGACTGCTCGTTCAGCTGCGACATCAGCTGCTGCTTCTCGGTCTCCAGCTTTTTCAGGGCCGCTTTCAGCGCCGCGACGTCGCGCGCGGTGATCGCAGGCGCCTCGCGCGGCTTGCGCTCGGATTTCGCCTGCGCCAGCAGCTCACGTGCGCTCGCGGAGTCGGCGACGAGTTGCGCAATCTGCTCGTCGATCGACAGCGCCTGCGCGCGCGCGCTGGCAGTCGAATCGCGCGCCGCGGCAATCTGGGACTGCAGCGCGTCGATTTCCGCCGACAGGTCCACCGCCGCCACTTCGTCCTGCACGATCGCCTCGTGCTTGAGGATCATGAACAGGAGCACCACGGCGCCGAAGCCGCAGCACATCACGTCGAGAAACGACAGTGTGAAGACGGAGAACGGGCGGCGCTTAAGCGTCATCGTCCGCCAGGACCACGATGGCCGTGAACAGCGCACCGGCGCCGGAGAAGGTGATTTGATCGCCGGCGGCGAGCGCCACCCGCCCGCTGACGCCGCGGCCGTTCACCAGCACACGGCCGCCGTCCTGGACGAGCAGTTCAGCGCCGGTCACGGTGAGGCTCGCGCTGCACGGGGCCGCGGGCTCGGGCTGACGCGAGCAGCCGCCGCGGGACAGCAGGTACAACGGCGCGCCGTTCAGCGCGAACGCGCGATGCTGATCGAGCAGATGCGTCGGCGCGCCGCCGGCAACGGCGGCTTCGGCCGAGACGATCGTCGGCGCGATGCTCGCGCGCAGCGCCGTGACAAGCCGAATCCCCTGATCGCCGGGGGCCACCGGCGGCACTGACAGGCCGGCGAAGGCCGCGCCTGCCGCGAGCACCGGTGTCGCGCCGAAGACCTCGGCAAAGCCCGGCTGCGCGGCGAGCCGATGGCTCGCCACCGCGGTGCTCGAGCCCGGCAGCGCCGCCCGCACGCGTGTCAGCAGCGGTGCGACAACGCGGACGATCGCGGCGCGCTCGACGCGCGTGTCGAAGCGCGCGCCGCGATAGTCGAGCTGCACGCGGATTTCCGCGCTGCGCGCGAGCAGCTCGAGCCACGCCGGCAACTGCGCGTGCAGCAGCTGCTCGGTGGTGGCGTCATGCAGCGGGTCGAACCGACAGTGCGTGACGAACGCCTCGGTGATCACGCGCACGCAGGCCTGCCGGATCGCATTGATGCCAAGACCCGGCAGCACTTCCACCACGCCACGCGTCACACGATCGTCGACGGTGAGGCTGGTGATCACCGCCTGGTGCTGCTGCAGATCGATGTGGGCCCAGTGGCCGCCGCCAAGGGCCGCCGCGCCGGCCGCCACCGCGCTGTCGACGAGCGCGACGGGCTTCAGCCGGCAGGCCTGCGCAATGCCGAGCAGCAGCGCGAGCTGTTCGTGCGTCATGCTGCCGGGCACGGCGAACACGGCCTCCGATGGCGAACCGGCGCGCGTGCGCAGATGTTCGAGGTGCAGGTAGGCGAGATCCGCGTGGTGGCGCACGCGCTTGCCGAAGTGATGGACGGGCGCGGTGTTCAGGTCGCGCCAGAAGCGGTTCTCGGTCTCGCGCGGATGCAATTGCGCCTGTGCCTGTGCGCGGTCGCCGACCTCGACCTGGCCGTTCGACACCGAGGCATAGCCCGGGCTTGCCGCCGCGACCTCGCCGTTCACGGCGGCGCGCAGTTCGAAATCGTTCACGTCGATGACGCAGGTCGCCATGCTCAATCCTGTCTGTGCGGCGGTCGCGGCGGCCGCGACGCGCGGTGGTGGGTGTTCATGCGCAGAGGCCGTTCCACGGTCAGATGTCTTCGGGAAACGGCACCGGAAAATCCTCCTGCACCTGTTCGCTCGGTTTGAACGTGTCGTTCGGCAGCGCGCGTGCCCGATACTCGGGCCGCTCCTGGTTCTCTGCCGGGGGCGGTGACTGCGGTGTCTGCTGGGCCTGGGCCGCGGCGCCGGCCAGGGCCAATACCACCGCGAACAGTCGTCGAGCTGCGTGTTTCATCGGACGCATGGCCTCACTGGAGATAGCGCGCGATGCGGAAGCCGAGGTCGGGTCGCGGCCCGCCGGACGCCTCGCGATACGCGGCGCGCAGTTTCGCGTCGCTGGCCTGCGCCCAGCTCGATCCGCGCACCACGTGCTGGGCCGCGCTCGACGGACCCAGCGGGTTCAGACCGTCGGCCGGGGCCGGCGCAAAGTAATCGTGGATCCACTCCGACACGTTGCCCGCGAGATCGTGCAGGCCATGGGCATTCGGCGGATAGCTGCCGACCGGCGCGCTCGCGGCGAAGCCGTCGTCATAGCCGGCGATCACCTGTTCGAGAAACTGCTTCGCCGACTGATCGGCAAAATTGCCGGCGAGCACGCGCGGCGGGAAGCCGCTGCCCCACGGATACTGCAGCGGCTCGCTTTTCGTGCCGCGCGCCGCGGCCCAGTCCCATTCGGCTTCGGTTGGCAGGCGATACCCGACCGCATCCGGGTTGATGCCGAGCACGCGGCCGTAACGGATCTGGTAGAACACCGGCAGCGAATCGCGCCGCGACAGCCAGTTGCAGTAGGTGGCCGCGGCCTCCCAGCTGATGCCGACGACCGGCAGGCGATCCGCGTTCAGATCCTGGCCGCTCGCGCCGCGCGACACGTGGCTGCTGATGAAGCGGCGATAGTCCGCATTCGTCACCTCGCGCAGCGCGAGGTAGAACGGGCGCGTGAGGCGCGCCGGTGGCCGCTTCGGCAGGACGAGTTCGCCGCCGTCGAAACGCTTCAGCGTCTGGCCGAGGCTGGTCTTGATTTCGCCTTCGCCGGCCGCTGGAGGCGCCCGCAGCAGGGCTTCTGCCTCCGCGCGGATTTCCTCGGGGATGAACGGATTGCCGGCGATGTCGACGCTCTGCTGCGCGGCGTTTGTCTGCGCCGACAGCGGCGGTGGGGCTGCGCTCGGCGCCGGCACGGATTCCGGCGGCGGGCGCGTCGCCTGCGGCGGCGGCGGTGCCGGTGTCGGCGGGGGCGCGCTGCGGGCTGTTTCAGCGGCCATCTGCGCGGCCGTCTTCAGCGTGATGCGCAGATGCTTGTCGACGCCTTTGCGCGGGGTGACGACCGTGCGATACGTCGCATAGCCCGCCTTGCGCACGATGATCTCGTGCTCGTGCGTCGGCAGGCTCAGGCGCTGGGTCGCCGTGCCGGCGGGCTGCCCGTTGACGAGCAGTTCGGCATCGGCGGGGTCGGTGATCAGATTGATGTCGGCGAGCTCTGGTTCGAGCTGCAGTGCGACGCTCTCCACGCCGTCAGGCGCGGCCTGCGCACTCGCGGTGCGCGGCGCATAGCCGGCTTTCATCGCCGTGATGCGATGTTCGCGGTTCGGCGACACGGCAATCTTCACCGGCGCTTCACCGCGGAAGCGGCCATCGACGGTGATCGCGGCGCCCGGCGGATTGGTGACGACCTCGAGCACGCCGTCGGCCTGTGCGAGAGCGACGTCCGGAATATGCACCGCCTGTCCCGCGACGACGGTGATCGCGCGCGACCAGGGCTTGTAGCCCTTCAGCGTGACGCCAATCTTGCGTGCGCCGTGGATCAGTTCGCCGGTGAACGGCGTGGTGCCGAGCGTTTTGCCATCGACGCTGACGGTGGCGCCGGCCGGGGTGGACGCCAGCGTGAAGTCGGCCCAGGCCGGCGTCAGCTTCGCGTCGAGCGTCTCTTCGAGCCGCTTGCCGCGCACTTCGAGCGTGGCGGTGAACGGCAGGTAGCGCTTCGCGGTGATTTCGACCGTGCGCGTGCCCGCTTCGATCTCCTCGATCGTGCCGGGCGCCATGCCGACCCGCTGGCCGTCGACGCGCACGACGGCGCGTGCGGCCGGCGTCAACGTGATGGTCAGGCTGCCCGGCAGCGGTGTCAGCACCACGCGCTGCGTCTGCAGCGTGTCGGTGGTGACGGTGATCTCGGCGGTCAGCGGCTTGTAACCGCTCGCCCGCGCGCGCACGGCGTGCTGACCCGGCGTCAGCAGCCAGTGCGAGCCGATGCGCGGCGCGAACCAGCCGCCGACGTCGAGCTCGGCATTCGCCGGTTCGGTTTCGAATGACACCGAGCGCGCGAGCATCAGGTAGCCCATCACGAGCACCGTCAGCGCGACGGTGGCAATCAGCGCGAGCGGCACCCACGGCATCGCGGGCCATTCGACGCCGCGCAGGGCGCCCGGCGGGCGAAAGGCCGCGGGTTCGATCAGGCCAGGCTCGCTGGCATTGCGTTCGGTCGGCACGGGTCAGCTGGCCACGGTGGTCAGAGCGTCAAAAATGAAATGTCGGGGCCGTTCCCGGTTCGTCAGAACTGGACGGGTTCGGTACAGCGCACGGTGATCGGTGGCGGCGGCGATGCGGGATCGACCGCGAACTCGACCCGTACATCCCGGTACCCGTCACGCTTGCCGACCGCAGTATAGCGCCCGGCCAGCAGCGTCAACTGCTGTTGCGCAAACGGCGCGAATTCGCCGATGCGCGGCACGCTGACCACGGTCATGCCGTCGGAGGTCAGGACCACCGTCACCGGCGTGCGGGCGCGGGTGACGGCCGTCGACAGGGTCGCGATCTGGCGCTTCAGACGCGGGCCCGCGTCCGCGACCGCGCGCGCGCTGTCGAGCAGCGTCTGCGCCTGGCGGTACAGCGTTTCTTCGCCGAGCTGATCGGCCTGCGCGAGGGTTTTCTCGAGCTCCATGTCCATCGCGGTGCGCGTGCTCGCGCGGGCCAGCCCGCTGTTCGCGACGTCGAGGTTGCGGTCGAGCGCCAGCGCGGCGCGATACTGGCCGGCGGCTTCGTTCCAGCGTTCGGCCCGTTCGTGATTCGCCGCGGCGGTCAGCGCCAGTTCGATGCGCGCGGCGGTCGCGCGCAGCGCGGTCTGCTTCAGCGCATTGCTCGCTTCACCGGACTCGGGACGCAATCGGTTCGCCTCCTCGAAGCGCTGCTTCGCGGTCTCGAACTGCTTCGCCTCGAGGGCGCGGTAGCCGGCTGACATCGCGCGCGCGTATTCCTTTTCGGTGCGCGCGCGGTCGATGCGCTCGAGCGCCTGTGCCGCTTCGGTCGCCGCCGAGTCCAGCGTCAGCGCTTCGCGATAGGCGCTGCGCGCGCGCGCCGTATCACCGACTTTCTCATGGCCCTTCGCTTCGGCGATCAGCGCGATCACGCGGTCCAGTGACTGGGCACGGGCGAGGCCTTGCCGGGCCCGCGCGTCGTCGGGCGCGAGCGCCAGCGCGCGTTCGAACGCCTGCTGCGCGGCAATGCTGTTCGTACTGAGCAGCGCGCGCTCGCCTTCGTCGACGAGGCCGGCGACGATGTCGGGAATGTTCTTCTCGATGTCCTGCAACTGCCGCGTCGCGGCCGCATAGGCGCGCAGCGCGGCGGGAAAACGCTGTTCGCGGTACGCGGTTTCACCGTCTGCAATCTGCGTCTGCGCGGCGGCATACGCCTGCGCGGCCCATTCGTGCGCGGCGCGCGCCCGCAGTGCCTCGCTCACGCGCAGCACGGCGGCGAGCGCGTTCTGGGCGTCGAGTCGCGCGCTCGCCTGTTCGGCCGGGGTCAGCAGCGGATCGGCGTCAGGGTCAGGGGCGGGCGCCTCGGCGGCGTCGGGGGCGGTGGGGGCGCTCGACGCGACCTCGGCCGGTGGCATCTGGACGGAGGGGACCATGCGCGGCAACACGAACATCACCGCGCCGGCGAGCAGCACCGCACAGACCAGCAACGCGTAGCCGATCAGCGCGGCCTGGCCCGGCCCGGCACGCTCGTCGGGCCGTGGCGACGCGCGCTCGGCCGCGGCGTAGCGGCTGGGCGCGATGGTCGGCGTGTCCGGCGGCGTGTAGTCGGATTGCATGCGAATAAGCTACCACAGCCGCCCGCGGCGGCCCTTCGACGAGCCTCTCAGGGGGCCGGCGCCGGCGCCGGCGCGGCGGCGTCGACCGTGATCTGCGGCAGCACCGGGGGCGCGCCCGCATTCTCGGCGACATAGAGGTCTTTCAGCAGGCCGCGCCATTGCGCGTACTGCTCTTCGACCGTGCCGGTCAGCGTGAAAGTCTGATCGCGCAGCGTGATGTGGTGGGGCCGCATGTCGCCGCCCATCGACTCCGCCAGTTCATTCAGCGCCTGGGCGTGAATGCGCGCCTGCGCACCCTTGTCCATGCCGCTCTTGAACAGGTAGGCGCCGCCGGCCACGCTCGCGGCGCCTGCCACCCCCACCGCGGAATCGCCGGCCGCCATCGCAGCGATGCCGCCGATGACCGCCAGTGCACCGCCGATCTTGCGCGCCACCTCCTGGCCCTTCAGCTTGTTCATCGCCGTGAGCTCCTGGTGACTGACGCGTCGCCAGTTGTCGTACGGCGCCGCCATGCGTTCGCTGTAGGCGTGAAAGTAGCTGCCGATCTGATCGGTGAACTGGCGATCGCGCTGGCGCATTTCATTGACGCGCGCGAGCGCCGGGTCGTCGACCGCCGGCAGCCGCCGCACGCTGACGAGGCCCTTCTCATCGGTCCCGAGATAGTCGCTGAACTGTTCCGGCGCGAAGCGCTGCGCGAACTTGAGCTGGCTGATCGCGCGCAGCTCGGCGATTTCACCGGCGGGCCTGCGCGCGAGTTCCTTCAACAGATCGTCGGTGATCTGCTCGTAGATCGGCTGGAACGGGTCCCGGCGGGCGAGCGTCGGATCGGGATCGTAGGCGTAGCGGTTCACCTCGTGGTCGTACTCGCGCGTGTACCACACGCGGCCTTTGGCATCGCTGACGGTGATGGCGAGTTCGAGCCGGGTGCCGGTGGATTCAACGATGCTGCCGTCTATCCACAGATCCATTTCGCTCTGCCGTTCCGGCAGCACGCGCACGTGGCCGAAGCCGCTGCGGCGCGCGATCGTCTCGGCGAGCACCTGCGGCATGTAATGGGCTTCCGCGCGCCGCACACTGGGCGTGGTGATCAGTTGATCGGGATCGAGATCGACGACGCCGTCGTTGAACACCTTGACGCCTACATCAACGGGCGGAGCCGGCATGCCCGCCGCCTGGCCGCCGGCAGCAGTGCCCGCGGGCTGGAGAGTGCGGGTGGATTGGCAGCCCGTCAGCAACAGCAGGACGGACAGCCACAGGGCGAGACCGGGACGTATCAACATGCGTTCATTGACCCTTGTATTGGCGATATTCGGCCCACAGTTTTTCGCGCAGCACGGGATCCGTTTCCCGTTGCGCCGCTTCGCGAAGCTGGCGCGCGACGATGTCTTCGTCGGCCTCGTCGATGCCGCGCACGGCCGAGGGCCCGCCCCGGCGTGCACTGTCGGCGCTCGTGTCGCCGCTCAGATCGGGTGACGCGCCGATGCCCGTGGCCCGGTTCGCAGCACCGCCGCTGCCGAATTCGTCCGGCGGCGGTTCGAGCAGGCCGCCGCCGCCGCCGGGCTTGCCGCTGCGTGAGGCGGCGCTACCGGCGCCGAGCGCGGCGCGCTCCCGATCCGCTTCGGCCTGCGCGCGTTTCATCAGTTCATCGAACTCTTTCATCTTGCGCTCGAGTTCGCTGTTCAACGCGCCGACCTGCGCGGCGCGCGTCTGCACCGGGGCGGACGCCGCGCCACTGACGGCGGCCGGCGGCGGACCGCCGGGCGCGAGCTTGCCGACCGAGGCTGCGGGCGGCGGGGCGCCGGCGCCGGGTGGGGGCGCACCGGCGGTCGGCGGCAGGCCCGGCATCGTGCCGCCGGCGCCACCGGCGGTCGCCGCCGCCGCGGGACCGCCGGGCGCGCCACCCGTCGGCGCACCTGCGTTCGGCGAGGCCGGTGGCGGCGCCGCGGACGGCGACGGCGGCGGACTTCCGGCCGGCGTTTCGGTCATTTCGACATAGGCGCCCTGCTCACTGGGCGGCAGATACTGGGGCCCTGGCGGCGGCTGCGCCTGGCCCGTGGCCGGCGCGCCGCTCGCGGGCTGCGCGCCGCCGGTTTGTGGGGCGTTCGGACTCGGCGGCGGCTGATCCTGCGGCGCCTGGCGCTGCTGGGCGGCGCGCTGCATTTCGGCCTGCTGCACGGCCCTGATGCGGCTGTCGGCCTGGCTCTGTGGCGTCCGGCGGGTCTGTTCCTGCTTGCAGCCGGCAGTGGCCAGCAGCACGCAGGCGAGGACAGTGATGGCGCGTTGTTTCATCGGGACAATGTACACCGGGGACAGCCCCACTTGGCGACGTTTACACGAGCTTACGACGCCAGACTGAAGCACCGCTGAATGGACGGCGGCGGCAGCCTGCGCGGAGGCGGCGCCCACGAGAGGGGCGCCTGTGCATCGTCGTGGCGGTCCCGGCAGATCGTCTACGCGATTGCCGGGGAGTGGTAATCGATCACAACTCGGGCGCGTTGTGCTGCCATTCGGCGGGTACGCTTTCTACAGTGCCTGAACAGGACGTCATGAAAGCCTGGCGTCCGGCGCAACGGCCCCCCACGCCACAGCGCCGACGGCACATGCGTCCGAACTCAAGACCGCCTCCATTTTGAGGCCCGCGACGAAAGCCGCTGCAACAGGAGTTCTCGGCCGGTAGTCGCGAGGCCTCATTCCTGTTCCGCGCGCCGACGGTTTCCCGTCTGCCGCGCGGTCCACACGCCTCAATGATCGCGCAGGAAACGCCCGATGTTCGCGCGCAGTCGCGCATCGAACGGCACTGCGCGTCGCGAGTCGAGCGACATCTGCACCACCGTGATCTGAGCGCGGGCGCGGAGTTCCGCGCCGCCCAGGGCTTCGCCTTCAAAGGCCAGCGAGCTGTTGCCGAGTCGCACGGGTTCGAGGCGGAACCGGACGAGGTCGCCGAGCCTGCTCTGGCTCAGGAATTCGCAGTCGGCGCGCACGGCCGGCACGCCGAGGCGCGCGGTGCGGATGTATTCGCCGTAGTTGGTGTCGAGCGCTTCGTTGAACCAGTCTTCCATCAGTTCATGGAACAGCACGAAGTACTGCGGATAGAAAATGATCGCCGCGGGATCGCAGTGATTGAAACGGATCAGCTTTTCGCGCTCGAACCACATGCGGCGTCATCCTGTTGGCGTTGTTCGGCGACCAGTGTCGCGAGGCACGTCGGGCAGTAGCAGCCGGCCGCGGCATCGAGGCGGGCCGGATCGAGCGTCGGCAGCGTCTGGCACCAGCACGAAGCCTGATTGATGCCGCAGCCGAAGCTCGCGCCACAGCGCGCGCAGTTCGTCGCCTGCGGCGCGCCCTGCGTCATGCCGGCGGCAGCCGGCCGAAATCGTCGACCATGAAGCTCGCCTCGGCGCTCGCCACCACGCTGCCGTCGTCGACCCGTTCGGCCACCGATTCCAGCTGCATCAGGCGCCCCTTGCGTTGCTTCAGTCGGCAGCTCAGCGCGATCGCGGTGCCGACCGGCAGCGGCTTGCGATAGCGGATCTCGCACTTCGCCGTGAAGCCGCGCGCGCCCTGCAGGAACAGCCAGTTCGCCATCACGTCGTCGAGCACGCTGAAGACGATGCCGCCGTGGGTCACGCGATCGAACCCGGCGTGGTTGTCGCCCGGCGTGAAGCGGCCGCGACAGGTGTCGCCGTCGAGCGTGAACGCGATGCGCAGGCCGATCGGATTGTGCGGGCCGCAGACGAAGCAGTTGTCGGCGTCGCCGCGCGCGCGGGAGTCTTCACTCATGTTCACACCATGTCTTCGTAGCGGTTCGGCAGATCGAGATCGACCGCCTGCGCAATGCCCGGCAGGCGCAGCGCGTGGGCGTCGATCTGGATGTCGGTTTCGTCGATCAGGTCGTCGCCGAAACGGTAGATCGGTTTCATCGGCCCGCGACAGCAGGCCTCGTCCCACGCGGCCGCCGCCGCGCGCGTCGTCTCCAGGCGGCCGAGATAGTCCTTGATCGCCGCCGCGCCATGGCGCTTTTCGATCATGCGGCGCGCGATCACGGGCGAGACGATGGCACCCGTCGCATTGTTGCCGCCGAAGCCCTTCGAGTTCAGGAAACCGACTGCCACCTCGTCGCCGAGTTCGAGATCGGTCAGCCGGATGTCGAGCCGCTCGCGATGCACGTCCGCGGCAATCGCCGGCGTGGTCTTGATGCCCGGCAGCAGCCCGTGATGGAACGCGCCGAGCGTGCTGATCAGCTGATCGGCGCTCGCCGGCGCCAGCGAGTGGCCGACGAAGGCCTTGATCGCGGTGACCGGCCAGTCGTGGATGTCGAAGGCCTTTGCCACCTCGTCGAAGATGCGCGATTCGGTGACGCGGTTCTGCGGCGTGCTCGAGCCGTGGGCCTGGATGAAGCTGTGGTGGCGGACGGCCTGCTCGCCGAGCAGGCTGCGCATCGACGCCACTGCTTTCGCGAGCGTGATGTAGTTGCCGGGGCCGGGCGAGGAAATCGACTTCTTGAAGCCGTCCGCATTGACGAACACATCGGGCACTGCACCGTAGATCTCGGCGCCGAGTTCGAGTGCCAACGCGTCGTCGCACAGGACGAAATACTGGCCGGACTCGCCGAGCACGAAACCGCAGTTCTCGCCGAACGGGCGGCTCGCGCGGCGGTGATTAGCGGTGGCGGCGCCATCGAGCCTGGCGAGCGCGTCATCGGTCGCGAGCGCGCTCATCGCGTTGTAACCCTCGATCACTTCGGGCACGAGCGGCGCTTCGGAATTGCCGACCACGGCGAGCCGCCGGCGACCGGACTGGATGTCCTCGACGGCGAGTCTCAGGTTGTACAGGAAGCTCGCGCAGGCGCCGGCAATCGCGCCCGTGCAGCCGACGTTGCCGAGCACATAGGCGTTGACGAAATCCGCCGGCATCGTGTTCAGGCCCAGCGGCAGCTGCTTCGAACTCACGCGGCCGCCGCGCAGCCGGGCCTGCAGCATGCCGCCGGCGCCGTGCTGGTCGAGCTGCGCCATGGCGCTCGACGCGTAGACCGAGATTTCGTCCGGTCGCAGTTTCGAAGTGATCGTGTCCCAGTCGATGCCGACGGATTTCGCGGCGTCCGAGGCCGCGATGATCGTCATCTGCAGGCCACGCGGATGAAAGCGCGACGGGTACAGCGCGGCAGGGTCGAAACCGGTCGGCAACTGGCCGGCGGACTGCACCGCGAGCCGGCGATGCGACTCGATGCGCATGTCGACGGGCGCGCTGATCTCGATCCGCGTGTGGCCGTCGGCGGTGCCCAGCACGCGCCAGCCGGCGGGCAGGGGCTCCGGCAGTTCGCTGGTACGCGTCGAAATCACGAGCGCCTGGCCCTGGTCCGGGCCGACTTCGAAATTGAGCTGGACCGACATCGCGTCGGGGTCGAAGTACTGTGGTTCGAGGCGACGGATCAGCGTCTGCTCGAGCACCTGCCGGTGGTAGCGCGTGGCGACTTCGGCGTCGCTGAGGCGCTCGCCGCCGGGCGTCACATACCCGCTGCCGTCGTGCCTGACGAGGCCCATCATGGCCGCGAGGGCGCGCACGGTGTGGTCGCGGGCGGCAGCCGGGAGGTTTTCCAGCACGGTGCGGCGGTAGGCGTGGAAGCCGGACGAGCGCCCTGCGGAACTGATCCCGCCGAAGCCGATGATTACGGGGAGCTTGGTCATGCGGGCCTCGGCGCGATGGGAATGGGCGGCAGTGTACTGCGCTGCACGCGGATCGAGGCCGGCATTCACGCCAAAAGATTGGCCATTTCCGTCAATCGGACTACGCTGCCCGGATGCGCCTTGCATTCGTCCTCACCGATCACATGCTCGCCGCGAGCAGTCTGCTGCCGATCGAGATGTGGCGGGCCGGCGCCGAGACGCTGGTCGGGCGGCGGGGTGACCGCCTGCCGGTCGACATCGTCACGCTGTCGAGCGACGGCCGCGCCGTCGCCACGCTGGCCGGTCTCGACCTCGCGCCGCAGGCCGCGATAGCCGGGTCGGGCCAGTTCGATGTCGTCTACCTGCCGGCGCTGTGGCGCAACCCGCGCCCGCAGATCGCGCGCGACCGGGCGCTGCTGCCGTGGCTGACCGCCCAGGCCGGGGCCGGGGCGACGATCGCGGCCGTCGGCACCGGCTGCTGCTTTCTCGCCGAAGCGGGGCTGCTCGACGGCAAGGCCGCGACGACGCACTGGCACTACTTCGAGCGCTTCGCGCGCGACTATCCGGCCGTGCACCTGAAACGCCAGTACTTCATCACCCAGGCCGGCCGGCTCTACTGCGCGGGCAGCGTGAACGCGCTGGCCGACGTGACGGTGCATCTGATCGAAGCGTTCTGCGGCCGCGAAGTCGCGAGCCACGTCGAGCGCAATTTCTCGCACGAGATTCGCCGACCCTACGATCAATACCGCTATCTCGAAGGCGACGAACTGCAGCACGCCGATGAATCAGTCATCAGCGTGCAGTGGCGCATGCAGCGCGAACTTGCGCTGCCGCTGCGCATGGCCGATCTCGCGCGCGACGCCGGCATGAGCCCCCGCACCCTCGACCGCCGCTTCCGCGAAGCCACCGGCCTGTCGCCGCTCGCCTACCTGCAGAGCCTGCGCATCGCGGCGGCCAAGCAGATGCTCGAAGCGACGAACCTCACCGTCGCCGAAGTCGCGTTTCGCGTCGGCTATCACGACCAGGGCCACTTCGCCCGCGTCTTCACCCGCAGCATGACCATCGGGCCTGCGGAATATCGCCGCACGGTGCGCGCGAAGATGTTTTCATTGCGGGAGAGCTGAGGTTCGGGTGCTGGCGGATGTGGGGATTGGCCACCGAGAACACCGAGAACACCGGGGGAAGAGGATAGACAAATAGATCATGGGTCGTCGGCTGCTTGTGCGGGGGCTCTTCGCAGCCGGTGTGACGCACACTGAAGTCCTGGGTCAGGGACGTGTGGCTGGTCTCGGACCCGACTCATCGGCTCGAGCGAACACCCGGCAGGGGCTCCGAGTGGCGACTGCTCCCTGCTGTCGCAACCTCGCGCCAGGCCGCGTGGTGATTGTCACCATGGCTCCTCGTCTCTTTCCAACCCGGTGTTCTCGGTGTTCTCGGTGGCAAATCACGGCCTCCGCCCCCGGCTCGCCAAGCCCGGCACAAGCCGGCGCGATTGCATTACCATGGCGCCACTTCAGAGGAGAGCGCTACATGAGTGGACCGCGTTATCTCGGGTTCGACACCCTCAGCCTGCATGCGGGCCAGCGGCCGGATCCGGCCACGGGCAGTCGGGCCACGCCGATTTATCAGACCACCTCGTTCGTGTTCGACGATGCGGCGCGCGCGTCCGGCCTGTTTTCCGTGGGGCGGGCGGGCTACGTGTACTCGCGCATCGCGAACCCGACCGTCAGCGTGCTCGAAGAGCGTGTCGCGGCGCTCGAAGGCGGCGTCGGCGCGGTGGCGACGGCGAGCGGCATGGCAGCCATTCATGTCGCGATTTCCACGCTCGTCGGCGCCGGCTCGCACATCGTCTCCTCGCGTGCGCTCTACGGCGGCACGCACAACCTGCTGGCCTACACATTGCCGCGCTTCGGCGTCGAGACGACCTTCGTCGATCCGCGCGATCCGCAGGCGTTCGCGCGGGCCATCCGCCCGGAGACCAAACTCGTCTACGCCGAAACCGTCGGCAACCCGCGCGGTGAAGTGCTCGACATCGAAGCGGTCGCGAACATCGCGCATGCGGCCGGCGTGCCGCTCGTGATCGACGCCACGCTGACGACGCCGTGGCTGATGAAGCCCATCGACCATGGCGCCGACATCGTCGTGCACTCGCTGACGAAGTTCATTGGCGGCCACGGCATCGCGATCGGCGGCGCGGTCGTCGACGGCGGGCAGTTCGACTGGGAAGGCTCGGGCCGCTTTCCGCAGTTGACCGATCGCGACATGGGCCTTAACGAGCTCGATTTCGCCGAGGATTTCGGCCCGTCCGCGTACATCATGCGCGTGCGTCTCGAAGGCCTGCGCGACTTCGGCGCGAGCTTGAGTCCGACGAACGCGTTCCATCTGCTGCAAGGCCTCGAGACCCTGCCGTTGCGGATGCGTCGTCACTGCGACAACGCGCAGCAGGTTGCCGAGTTCCTGGGCGCGCAGCCGGCGGTTGAGCAGGTGACCTACGCAGGCCTGCCGAATCATCCGGATTACGCGCTCGCGCAGCGTTTGATGCCGAAGGGCTGCGGCGCGGTGTTCAGCTTCGTGCTGAAGGGCGGGCGCGCCGCTGGACGCAAGTTCATCGATGCGCTGCAGGTGTTCTCGCACCTCGCGAATGTCGGCGATGCGAAGTCGCTGGTCATTCACCCGGCGAGCACCACGCATGCGCGGCTCGACGCCGACGCGCTCGCGCGCGCCGGTGTTTCCGAAGGCCTGGTGCGGCTGTCGATCGGTCTCGAGGATCCGCAGGACCTCCTCGACGATCTCGTCCGCGCCCTCAACGTTTCGCAGAAATAGGCGGCCGTCATGGAAATCGTCTACCAGGGCAAGACCACCTACGTACAGACCGCGGGCTACGGTCTCGATCCCGCGAAGCCCACCGTGTGCTTCGTGCACGGCGCGGGCATGGATCACGCGGTGTGGACGCTGTTCGTGCGTCACTTCTCGCGCAACGGCTACAACGCGATTGCGCCCGATCTCCGCGGGCACGGCCGCTCGGCCGGCGAGCCGCTGACGACCATCGAAGCCTGCGCGCAGTGGCTGCTCGGGCTGTTCGACGCCCTGAAGCTCGGCCCGGTCGCCGTCGCCGGCCACAGCATGGGGTCGCTCGTTGCGCTGCAGGCCGCGGCCGACGGCGGCGAGCGCATCCGCGCGCTCGGCCTGCTCGGCTTCGGGTACCCGATGGCGGTCGGCGCACCGCTGCTCGACGCGGCACGCGCGAACGATCACGTCGCGGTCGACATGATGACGATCTGGGGCCATGACTTCGGCGCACAGATCGGCGGCCACCAGATACCGGGGCTTTCGATCATCAACGTCACGAAGCGTCGCCTCGAAGCGGCGCGACCCGGCGTCATCTACGCCGACCTGAACGCCTGCCACACTTATGCCGGCGGCGCGGAAGCGGCAGCGAAGATTCAGTGCCCGGTCACCCTGATCCTCGGCGATCGCGATCGCATGACCCCGGTCCGCGGCGCCCGCGAATTCGCGAAGTCGTTCAGCCGCGCGAGCATCGAGATGATCCCCGCCTGCGGCCACGGCATGATGGAAGAGAAGCCGGAACAGACGCACAAGGCGCTGGTGAAGGCGCTGGGCGTCTGAATAGCCGAGCGGTCAATCTCGAACGCTGGTCATGAAGTGCGGTGAAGATCCCGGCCCATCGCGTAAGTTGCTGTGAAAGAGAATTGTCGGGTGCTCTTCGGTAGCCCGTAGGCAGCGCGAGCATGGCCTCTCGTAGCCCGGATGCAGCAACGCGAAATCCGGGATGCGGCGGTGGCACGGCGATGAGCCGCGGCAACCTGTAACCGTCATGAGTGGTACGCGTGCCGGGGATGATCGCAGGCGCCTCCGCGACCCCGGATTGCACTGCGTTTCATCCGGGCTACGGGATCGGGAACGCTCGGTCTATGCTGTTGCTACCCGGGGGCAGAGGAGCGCAACCCCGGCTCTGCGCTGCCATCGCGACTGCCCCCATGGTTCAGACCACACAGCGTTTGCCCGCGTTGATTTGCACTCAGCGATTCAGCACCAGGCAATGCGGCTTCGCCCCGGCGGCATGGGCTGGTGACTGGTGGACAGCCGGCGCCAGAATGTCGGCCATGGTGCAGTATCGACGCGCACGATTGAGTGGCGGCATTTACTTTCTGACAGCTGCGCTCGATGAGCGTGGATCGACACTGCTGGTCGACCATGTCACCACCCTGCGTCTGGCGTTCCGGCTTTCGATACAGCGACGGCCGTTTCGGATTGATGCCGTGTGCATCCTGCCTGATCACATGCACCTGCTGATGACGCTCCCGCCCGGCGACGCCGATTTCTCGGGACGTATGCGGCTGATCAAGGCCGGCTTCACGCGCCTGTTGAAGCGCCGTGGCGTGCGCCTACGCATCAACGACAGGGGTGAACATGCGCTGTGGCAGCGGCGATTCTGGGAACACCTCATCCGGGATGACGACGACTACGCGCGTCACGTCGACTACATCCATTACAACCCGGTCAAGCATCGGTTGGTGACGAACCCCGCCGATTGGCCATGGTCTTCGTATCATCGATTCGTACGCAATGGCGGCTGTCCACTGTCGTAGCCCGGATGCAGCCACGCGAAGTCCGGGATCGGGCGCTGGCACGGCGATGAGCCGCGGCGACCTGTGGCTGACATGCGTGGTGGGCGTGCCGGGGATGATCGCGGTCGCCTCCGCGATCCCGGATTTCGCTGCGCTTCATCCGGGCTACGGGATGGCGGTGCCCGGGTCGCGCTACTGCCCCGGCTTGATCCCCATCGCCGAATGATCATCGAGGCGCGTCAGCAGCATGTGCACACCGTGCGCGGCGAGGTATTCGTCGATCGCTTTCTTCTGCCCGAGCCAGCGGAAGTAGTCGTCGATCAGAAAGACGCCGCCGGCGGCGAGTTTGGGCCAGAGATATTCCATCTCGGCCTTCGTCGACTCGTACAGGTTCGTGTCGAGGCGCAGCAGCGCGATGCTCGCGCAGTCGTTCGATGGCAGCGTGTCCTGCACGAAGCCTTCGATGAACAGCAGGCGGTCGGCCGGGTAGCCGGTGTGTTCGAGGTTGCGGCGGACGTCCGGCAGCGGGTAGTTGTGCCAGGTGCACTGGCCGTCCTTCATCTTGCGCTCGTATTTGCGTTTCGCCGGCTTGCCGAACACGCTGACGTCCTCATCCGTCGGCATCGCCATGCCGCGGTAGGTGTCGTAGAGGAAGATGCGGCGCTCGCGGCTGCCGAGTTCGAGCAGGGTCCACGCGGCGGCCATCATGCTGCCGCCCGCGCCGACGCCGCATTCGACGATGTCGCCCGGAATGCCGGCCGCCTCGATGTAACGCACGGCGTATTCGAGGTTCACCACGCGCTCCTGCGTGGTCATCGTGTACGGCGACACGCGGTCCCACAGGTCGCGGGTGAAGGGCCCGAAATCCTGCGGATATTTCGGCGGCAGTTCACGCACGCCGCTCGGCGCCATCAGTTTGCGATACGCCTTGCCGCTCTCGCGGACGAGGTTGGTGCGCACGATGCCGAGTTGCGTCGACAGTTTGTCCAGTAATCCCATCGCGGTCCGATCTGTTGTGCTGTGTCACAATGGCGCGCATCACGCATGCCCGCCGCCGCGACTATTCAAGAACTCCCATGAGCGCGAATCTCATCAAGCCCCAGCACAGCGCCGTGGCGTTGCTCGTCGTGCTGTCCTTCGCGCTGCTGACCACCGAACATCTCGTGCACTACGCGCTCGCGCTGCTGATGATCGGCGGGCTCGCGCTGGTCGTGCGCTCGCCACGCAGCCTGTGGGCGGACCCCGCGCTGCGCGCCTTCAGTCTGGCCTTCCTGTGCCTGTGGCTGCCAATGCTCGCGAGCCTGCCGGACGCCGTGAACCCCGCCCACGCGCGCAAGACGACGTTGGCCTACCTGCACTTCTGGCCGGCGGGCCTGTGCATCGTGCTGGCCGCGCGCGAGCCGAGACTCAGACACTGGATCCTCTCTGCCGTGGCGCTGGTGATGGCGTTCTGGCTGGCGGACGCCCTGCTGCAACTCGCCACCGGCCGAGATCTGTTCGGCCATCCCCCGGTCGGCAGCATCCTGACCGGCGCATTCTATCCCAAGCAACGGCTCGGTTTGGTTCTCGCGGTGATGACGCCGGTGTACTTCATCGGCGTCGCCGCGCTGGCCCGTCGCTGGCCGCCGGCCTGGCTGTTGCTGCTGCCGCTGTTCCTCGTGATCGTGCTGTCGCTGAAGCGCACCGCGTGGATCATGCTCGCCGTGTCGCTCGCGGGCCTGTTGTGGTTCGCGTGTTCGCGGCGGCAGGGCGGCCTGTGCCGGGCGATGCTGGGCCTGTCCGCCGCGCTGGCGCTGCTGATCGGCGGGGCGCTGGCGGTCGACCCGGCGCTGCGCGCGCGGGTGTCGGAGACGGCCGGCATCGTCAGCGGCGATTTCGACACGATGGACCGCGCTTCGTCGTACCGCCTGACCTTGTGGCGCACGGGCTGGCGAATCTGGCAGGCGCACCCGTTCAACGGCGTCGGCCCGCGCGGGTATCGCTATGCGTATCCCGAGCACGCGCCGCCGGACGATTTCTGGCTGCTGCGCGGCAACGGACAAACCCATCCGCACCTGATGGCGCTGGAGGTCGGGGTCGAGACCGGCGTGCTCGGCCTCATCGGCTACGCCGGCTTTCTGTGGCTGCTGCTCGGCCGCCTGCGCGCCGCGGTGGACGAAACCCAGGCCGCGTGGGGAATTGGCGCACTGGCCGCCGCCTTTCCGCTGAACGCGCATCTCGCGCTCTACGGTTCCTACTGGTCGACGATCGTCTGGCTGCTGACGGCGCTGGCGTTCGCCACGGCGCCGAACCGGCACCCGCCCTGAGCGTCACTGCGACAGGGTAAGCCCGAGCGCGTCGTGCATCAGCGCACGAGCCGCAGATTCATCGGGCACCGCGCGGCTCGCGATCAACACCGTGATGAGTTGTGCCCGCAGGGCCTGTGGAATGGCGGCCGGATGCGCGAGCGCATGACGCGTGAACGCGGCGGTCGCGACGGCATCGAGCCCGCACGGCGCCGTGCCGCGCGCCTCTTCGAACCCGGCCAGTGCCGTGGCCGTGCCGGCGTGGCACCACAGCGGCGCCGGCAGGCGATGCGCGCTCGCCACCGCCTCGCCTTCGGCGCCGCGCATCAGCACGGCATCGCCGTCGACGCCCGCGAAGTACTGTTCCATCAGCGCGCGATACGGCGGGTGCGTGTAGCCGGCCAGCACGAGCGCCGGACCAGCGCACGGATTCATGACCTTCACGAGCGTATGCCCGAGGTGGCGCACGCCCAGCAGCTCACGCCAGGCGAGCAGGCGCGCGAGCGACGGCGAGAGCACCTCGAGCGGCACGAAGGCCAGGTGCCGGGCGCAAAGCGCCGCGGCGGCGTCAGTGAGGTGCTCAGCGGTGTCGATGCCGAGTTCAGCGAGGATCTCGCGCGTCGCCACGCGGCCCGCCGACGTCCGCACCCCGTGAATGAGGACCGTGAGCCCGACGCGCGTCAGCAGCAGCGCGAGCAGCGGCAACAGGTTCGGCTGGCGTCGCGCGCCGTTGTAGCTGCCGATCACCACCGGCAGGCCGCGATCTGGCGGCGGCATCGCCAGTGGCACATGCGCGGCGCGCCACGCGTCGTGCAGGCCGAGCAGTTCGTCGAGCGTTTCGCCTTTCATGCGCAGCGCCACGAGCAAGGCGCCGAGCACGCCGTCCGGCATCGTGCCGGCGAGCGCGTCGGCGAACAGGCCGGCGCTGTCGGCGCGCGACAGCGGCCGCGCGCCGTGCTGACCGCGCGCAATCTCCTTCAACAGCGGGGCGTAGTGCATGCGTCGATTCTACCCGTCTTCGACCCGGGGGACTGTCCATGCGGTGTGTCCGGCTGAACCCATGTTGGGCTTCCTGCGTCAGCCCAACGGCAATGAGTCGCCAGCCCCACCCGGCCTGCTGAAAGCTCGGGGTAGCCCGGGTGGAACGCAGTGGAACCCGGGATCTGCAGGGTCTGACAGGCCGCTCCCGGGTTCCGCGCTGCGCGCTACACCCGGGCTACACCGAGGGCTCCGGACAGGCACTTTCACAGCAACCTACGGGGAGATACGCGCCGTGACGCCGCGCAGGTTGAGCAGACGCAAGGAAGCGCAACACCCGACCCTGCGAACTTGCGCCGTCACGCTCGCAGGCGACGGCATGTCGGCGTCGCCGCTAAGCCCGCGCAGACGGCGCATCCGCATCCTCCGGCATGCGCGCGGCCTGCAGCCACACGCGTCCGGCGTCGACCTTGACCGCATGACGCGGGGTGCGGCCGGCATCGGGCGCCTGCGCTTCGCCGCTGTCCAGCGCGATGACCCAGGCGTGGAGCGGGCAGGTCACGGTATGGCCGCAGACGAGGCCCTGAGACAGCGGGCCGCCCTTGTGCGGGCAGCGATCGGCGAGCGCGAACACGTGATCATCGATCGTGCGGAACACCGCGATGTCGCCACACGTCGCCCGGAACACGCGCGCGCCGGCCCGCGGGAGTTCGTCGACATCGCACAGCGCGATCCACGCACTGTCACGCTCCGTCGCGGATGCGTCGCTCACGGCGTGGCCGTTGCGCCGAGCAGTGCATATTCGCTGCGCGCACCGGCCGGTTGATCGACACGCCACGGATCGGGCAGATCGCGCAGCGCGAACATCAGCCGGTCGAACAGTTCGCGCCGGCGCGCCTCGTCGTCGACGACCTGCCGCCGGCAGTAGTCGAGGCCCACGCGCGCGACGAAGTGCACGGTGCGTTCGAGGTAATGACCTTCCTCGCGGTACAGCTGCAGGAAGGCGCCGGTGTGTTCGAGCACTTCGGCGGCGGTCTTGACCTTGACGAAGAACTGCGCGACTTCGGTCTTGATGCCGCCGTTGCCGGCGACATAGATTTCCCACCCGGACTCGACGCCGATGATGCCAACGTCCTTGATGCCGGATTCCGCGCAGTTGCGCGGGCAGCCCGACACCGCGAGCTTGACCTTGTGCGGCGCGACCATGCGCCACAGCGCGCGCTCCAGATCGATGCCGAGGTTCGTCGAATCCTGCACGCCGAAGCGGCACCATTCGGACCCGACGCAGGTCTTCACCGTGCGCAGCGCCTTTGCATACGCATGGCCGGACGGCATGTCGAGGTCGCGCCACACCGCCGGCAGGTCCTGCTTCTGGACGCCGAGCAGGTCGATGCGCTGTCCACCGGTGATTTTCACCGTCGGAATGCGATAGCGGTCGACGACGTCGGCGATGCGCCGCAGTTCGGCGGCGCTCGTGGTGCCGCCCCACATGCGCGGTACCACCGAAAAACTGCCGTCCTTCTGGATGTTCGCGAGTGCGCGCTCGTTGATGTAGCGCGACTGCGGATCGTCCTGCGCCTCGTGCGGCCACGTCGAGAGGAGGTAGTAGTTCAGCGCCGGTCGGCAGCGCGCGCACCCGTCGGGCGTGCGCCATTCGAGGAAGTGCATCACGGCCGGAATGCTGAGCAGGTGGGCATCGCGGATCGCGTGGCGCACGTCGGCGTGCGTGCGATCGGTGCAGCCGCACAGCGGCTTGGCGGTCGGTGTGGCCGAGTAGTCCGCCCCGGCGACTGTCATCAGGATCTGCTCGACGAGGCCCGTGCACGAACCGCAGGAGGCGGAAGCCTTCGTGTGGCGGCGCACGTCCTCCAGCGCGAACAGCTTGTGTTCCCTGATCGCGCGCACGATCGTGCCCTTGCACACGCCGTTGCAGCCGCAGACCTCGGCCTCGTCCGGCATCGTCGCTGCACGGTGCTGGCCCTGGTGGCCCGTGTCGCCGAGATTCGCCTCGCCGAACATCAGCCGCCCGCGCAGTTCGGCGACGTTGCGCCGGTCGCGCATCAGCCCGAAGTACCAGCTGCCGTCGACGGTGTCGCCGTAGAGCACGCTGCCGACGAGCCGATCGCCCTGCAGCACGAGTTTCTTGTAGGTGCCGCCGCCCGGATCGGACAGCACGATTTCCTCGGTGTCCTCGTTGCCCTCGAAGTCGCCGGCGGAGAAGAGATCGATGCCGGTGACCTTCAGTTTCGTCGCTGTCACCGAGCCGGCATACCGCGAGTAGCCGCGCGCCGCGAGATGGTTCGCCGCGACTTTCGCCATCTCGAACAGCGGAGCGACGAGCCCATAGGTCTGGCCGCGATGTTCGACGCACTCGCCGACGGCGTAGATGCGCGGATCGAAAGTCTGCAGGGTGTCGTTGACCACGATGCCGCGCCGGCAATGCAGCCCGGCGCGCTGCGCGAGGTCGACGTTCGGCGCGATGCCGACGGCCATCACCACCAGATCCGCCGCCAGCCGCGTGCCGTCGGCGAGGAACACCGCGCGCACGTGACCGTCGTCGTCGCCGATCAGCGCGCTGGTCTGTGCCTGCAGCACGAAGCGGATGCCGCGCGCCGCGAGCGACTTCTGCAGCAGGCGGCCGGCCGCGGCGTCGAGCTGACGTTCCATCAGCGTGGCGGGCAGGTGTACGACCGTGACGTCCATGCCGCGGCAGCGCAACCCGTTTGCCGCCTCGAGGCCCAGCAGGCCGCCGCCGATCACCACCGCCCGGCTGGCAGTCGCAGCCGCCGCGATCATGCTTTCGGTATCGGCGATGTCGCGGTAGCCGAGCACGCCGGCAAGGTCGACGCCCGGGATCGGCAGCCGCCCCGGGCGGGCGCCGGTGGCGATCAGCACGCGGTCGTAGGGCACGCTGACACCGGCTTCGTTGCTGACGGTCCGGCGCACGCGATCGAGCATCGTGACCGGGCTGCCGGTGTGCAGGCGAATGTCGTGGGCCGCGTACCAGTCCGGCCCGTTGAGAATGATGTCCTCGAACGCCTGTTCACCGGCGAGCACCGGCGAGAGCAGGATGCGGTTGTAATTCGGATGCGGCTCGGCGCCGAACACCGTCACGTCGTACGTGTCGGGCGCGATCGCCAGCAGCTCTTCGAGGGTGCGCATGCCCGCCATGCCGTTGCCGATCACCACGAGCCGGGGCCGCCCGCGCGCGCCGCTGTCGCCGTCCTGGCGGTGCTGGGTCATCGTGATTGTCGTCCCCGGGTGGGCATGCATGACAGGAAACGGGGCAAATAGCGCGCCAGCCCCGACGCCCGCAGATTCAGAGGTTTGGCAGCCAGGCGGGGACCGGCGGCGAGGTCACTGCACCACGATGGGGAGGTGGTGCGCGAAAGTCGTGCCGCGCCCGCTCCACGGTCAGGTTTTCTTGCGGCGTGCCTTGCGCGCCTTCAGCGTCGATTTCTCGGCGGCGAAGTGCTGCTTGTCACCGGCCGGCGCCTCGTGCACGCAGCCCCAGGCGAGCTCCTCGTCCTGGTTGTAGCGCTTGCCGAGTTGCCAGGCGATCTGGGCGCGGGCGAGTTCGAGCCCCAGGTAGAACGCGTGGGGCGCGTCGTCATCGACGTTCAGCAGCGGGAACAGCTCGTAGGGGTCCACGCCCGTGCGCAGGCCGTCGCGGTTGTAGACGTGGATGCCGTCGGCCGCGACCTGGATGCGGAAGTTCGGATCCCGGATGGCCTGCGCCATTTCGGCGATTTCGGCCGCGCCGTACGGAAACGGTTTGCGCTCGTGCAGCGCCATCAGGCCTTCGTCGAGATGGCGCGGCGGCATGTTGTCCTCGCGGGCGGCGAACATCACGCGCCGCGCATGCGCGATTTCGCGGACCACCGTGCGGCAATGGCCGCTGACCTCGGTCGTCAGCACGGCGCTCGCGCCGAGTTCGGACACGATGCCGAGCAGCAGCGTGTTCACGCCGAGCGTGTCGGCGTGCGTGAGTTCGGTGAGATTGCCGATGCCCATCATGATCGGCGCCGCCGGGTAGCGCTGCCGCAGATCGCGGTAGCGCACGATGGATTCGGTGAAGCCGTGATGGATCGGGTCGAGGATCGCGTCTGCGAAATACGGGCGGCCGCTGGCCGCGTAGCGTTCGATGGCGCGCCCCAGCGAATCGAGATCGCGCGGATCACGGCCGATGAGGATCGGCGTGACGGGCGCTTCGTCGGCGATCCACAGCGTGTCTTCGCTCAGGCTGAACAGGTAATCGGCACCGGCGCGGGCGCCGGTGAGGAGATCGGCGTCGAGCAGCGAATCGACGCTCACCCGGTGGCCGTCGGCCTTCAGCGCCTGGATGGTGTCGGCGAGATGCGGAAACGGCGTGTCGGGCAGGCAGCCGACGTCGATCACGTCCGCGCCGTCGCGACGATAGGCCGCGGCGCGCGCGAGCACGGTGTCGATCGACACCTGCGGTGCGTCGACGATCTCGGCGAAGATCAGCACGTCGCTGCGCTCGAGGCTGCGCTGTTGCCGTCGGGCGCCGAAGTGCCGGGGCAAGTCCTTCAATTCTTCGGGCCCGCGCTCGAACGGCACGCCGAAGGCGGCGCTGAGGTCGGCCAGATCGCCGCGGCAGCGGCCCGGCAGCACGATGCGATCAAAGCCTTCGACGTCGCGCAAGCGGCGTTTGATGAAGTCGCCTGTCATCAAGGCGGCGACCGTGATGCCGAGTACGCGCACTTCGAAGTCGAAGCTGCGCGGCTCGAGTTCGGACAGCACGCGCAACAGGCTTTTTTCCGCCAGTTTGCCGGTCAGGAACAGCAGCCGATCGCGACGGGGCACAGCCTTGGGCATGAAGCGTTTCGCAGATACGCGGAGCGCGCGTTGGCGCCGGATGGTACGTTGAATTACCCTCCCTCACCAGCAGCCCCAAGTCCAGGTCCACCGCTGATGTCCAAGTCCGCGCTCTATCCGCCGATCGACGCTTACGACAGTGGTTTCCTGCAGGTGTCGCCCGTGCACCGCGTGTATTACGAGCAGAGTGGCAATCCGGACGGCAAACCCGTCGTGTTCATCCACGGCGGCCCCGGCGGCGGCACCAATCCGCGCATGCGGCGCTTCTTCGATCCGGCTGCCTATCGCATCGTGCTGTTCGATCAGCGCGGCTGCGGACTCTCCACGCCGCATGCCTGTCTCGACGACAACACCACCTGGACGCTGGTCGCCGACATGGAGCGGATCCGCGCGCACCTCGGCATCGAGCGCTGGCAGCTGTTCGGCGGCTCGTGGGGATCCTCGCTCGCGCTGGCCTATGCGCAGACGCATCCCGCGCGCGTGACGGAACTGGTGCTGCGCGGGATCTTCACGCTGCGCCGGCAGGAACTCGCCTGGTTCTATCAGCAGGGCGCGAGCGCGCTGTTTCCCGATGCCTGGGAAAGCTATGTCGCGGTGATTCCGCCGGCGGAGCGCGGCGACATGATCGCCGCCTACTACAAGCGCCTGACCAGCGACGTGCCGTCCGTGCGTCTGGCGGCGGCGCGCGCCTGGAGCGTGTGGGAAGCGTCGACGAGCCATCTGCTGATCGATGAAGAACAGATCAACACCTTCGATGGCGAAGAGTTCGCGCTCGCCTTCGCGCGCATCGAATGCCACTACTTCGTGAACCGGGGGTTCTTCGACACCGACACCTTCCTGCTCGACGGCGTGGCGAAGATCCGCCATCTGCCCGGGGTCATCGTGCAGGGGCGCTACGACGTGGTGTGCCCGATGGAGACGGCCTGGGCGCTGGCCCGCCGCTGGCCGGAGGCGCGCCTCGTGGTGGTCCCGGACGCGGGCCACGCCGCGCTCGAGCCCGGCACGGCTGAAGCCCTCGTCGCGGCGACCGACGCCTTCCGCGAGCGCTGCTGAACCACACGGTTTTCTCTATTTCAATCAGCTGATTAGCTGTCCCGGCGGCCTGTTTGTGGCGCCGGCGCGTCAATCGTAGTCCAATAAAAACAACAACTTGCACCCCTTGAACAGGGGTTTCAGGCCCCTTGCCGTAGGCCGATAGCTGAACTAGCTTCAGTCATGTAACGGTCATGAAACCTTTCCAAGGGGGCCTGATGTTCGAATTCGATCAAGATGCGGTTGACGCCTTGCTGGTGGACAGTGCAAAGTTTCGGCGGCTCTACGACAAGTACAGCGCGCTGAAGTCGAAAGTCCACGACGTCAACGCAAAGGAAGTCACGCTGGACCAGTTCAACCTTGAATCCCTGAAAAAGGAAAAACTGCAACTGAAAGATCAGATGGCAGTGATGATCAAGGATTACCGGCAGGTCCAAGCCTAAACAGAGTCCCTGACGAAAACGACAACACCACCAATTGATGCTATGCCCAGCGCCGGCTGAGACCCTGTCCCAGCCGGCTTCTTTTTAGGCGGCGCCCGGTCCGCCTGAGCCTGCCCCAGGCCCTCCCCGTTCCGGTTTACGCGGGGGGCCAAAGCCACAACAATACGGTCCGTTCCAGAATGACAGGCGGACCCGCCCCGATGAAACCAGAATTCCTTGAAGTCTCCCAGGCGGACGGCCTGCTGCGCGTGCTGATCAACCGCCCCGAGAAGCGCAATGCGCTGTCGCAGGCGGTGCTCGATGAAATCGGGTCCGTGTTCCGGACACATGCCGCCGACGACACCCTCGTCGCTGCCACGATCACCGGCGCCGGCGAGCGCTGCTTCGCGGCCGGTGGCGATCTGAAGGAGTTCGACAGCCTGCGCGAACCCGCCGCCGTCGAACGCATGACCCGGGCCTCGAGCACCGCGCTCGACGCCATCCGGGATTTCCCCGTGCCCGTGATCGCGCTGCTGAACGGCGACGCGCTCGGCGGCGGCGCCGAACTCGCCGTCGCCTGCGACATGCGCGTGTTCGCGAGCCACGCGAAGATGGCCTTCGTGCAGGGCACGCTGTGCATTTCGCCGGCGTGGGGCGGCGGCGCGGATCTGGTGCGCCTGGTGGGTCCGTCGCGTGCGCTGCGCCTGCTCTCCCGCGCCGACATGCTCGACGCCGGGGCCGCGCTCGATCTCGGCCTCGCCGATGCGGCAGCACCCGCCGGCCAGTCTTTCGCCGAGTTCACCGCCGGCTTCCTCAAGCCGATCGCGCAGCGCAAGCCGCAGGTGATGCGCGCGTTCAAGGCGCTGACGAACACCGCGCGCAACAACCCCGACCGCGCCACGCTGCGCGCCGTCGAAACCGAATCGCTGGTCCGCACGTGGTTGCACCAGGACCATTGGGACGCCGCCGAGGCGGTGCTCGCCCGCATTGCAGGAGCCGCGAAATGAACAAGCCCGAAGACATCAATCTAGAACCGGCGCAGCCGGGGTTCCGCACGCCCTCCGGCATCGAAGTACCGGAAGTCGCAACGGCCGACATGGTCGACCCCGCGCGTGTCGGTGCGCCGGGCGAATACCCGTTCACGCGCGGCATCTTCGAAAACGGCTATCGCGGCCGGCTGTGGACGTTCCGGCAGTACTCCGGCTTCGGCTCGGCCGAGGAAACGAACGAGCGCTACAAGTTCCTGATCGCGCAGGGCCAGACCGGTCTGTCCGTCGCGCTCGACCTGCCGACGCAGTGCGGTTACGACCCGACGGATCCGATGGCGAGTGCCGAAGTCGGCAAGGTCGGCGTGTCGCTGTCGAACCTCGCGGAAGCCGAAATCCTGTTCGAAGGGCTGGACCTCGCGAAGCTGTCGACGTCGTTCACGATCAACGGTACGGCGGCGATTGTCTACGCGATGTACCTCGCGGCGGCCGACAAGCGCGGCATCCCGCGCGCGAAGCTCACCGGCACCATCCAGAACGACATCCTCAAGGAGTATGTCGCGCGCGGCACCTGGATTTTCCCGGTACGCCCGTCGATGCGCCTCATCGCCGACTCCATTCTCTATTCGAACGAACAGACGCCGCGCTTCAACCCGATTTCCATTGCCGGCGCACACGTGCGCGATGCGGGCTGCACGGCGGTCGAGGAGATTGCCTACACCCTCGCGAACGCGTTCGCCTACGTCGACGAACTCGTCGCGCGTGGTGCGAACCCGAACGAGTTCGCGAAGCGCCTGTCGTTCTTCTTCTATGTGCACATGGATTTCTTCGAAGAGATCTGCAAGTTCCGCGCGGCACGCCGCTACTGGGCGCGCAAGCTGAAGGAACGCTATGGCGTGACCGACGAGAAGGCGCTGATGTTCCGCTTCGGCGTGGTCTGCGGCGGTTCGTCGCTGACGGCGCAGCAGCCGCTGAACAACATCGTGCGCGTCGGCATCGAGAACATGGCCGCCGTGCTCGGCGGCGCGCAGTCGATCTTCACCTGCGCCTACGATGAAGCGTTCCAGATCCCGACCGAGACGAGCGCCGAGATTGCGCTGCGCACGCAGCAGATCGTCGCCTACGAGAGCGGCATCTCGCGCACCGTCGACCCGCTCGGCGGCAGCTACTACGTGGAATGGCTGACCGATCGCATGGAAGAGGAGATGGAGAAGGTCATCAAGGAAATCGACGACTACGGCGGCACCGTGCGCGCCGTCGAGGACGGGTACCTGCAGTCGCGGATTGCGCGCCGTGCGCTCGAGCGCAAGCTCGACGCCGACAAGGGCGAGCGCGTGGTCGTCGGCGAGAACTATTTCCGCCACGCCGAGCAGACCAGCGACTTCGGCGAAGTCTTCCGCATGGATCCGAACATCAGCAGCAAGGTCGTCGAGCGGTTCAAACGCGTGAAGGAAACCCGCGACAACGCGGCCGTCACCCGTGCGCTGGCGAAGCTGCGCGAAGCGGCGGTCAAGGACGGCGAAAACCTGATGCCCTGGCTCGTCGACTGCTGCCATGCGTATGCGACCGTGGGCGAGATGGTCAGCACGCTGAAGGCGGAGTGGGGCGAGTTCCAGGAACCGGTGCGACTGTAGTCCACGTTGGGTCGACCACGCGCGCGAATTCCGGGCCCCCGATGGCGGGCCCGCACGAACACAGAGGTAAGCATGAGTCTCGCCGGTAAAAGAATCCTGATTGCAAAGCCCGGCCTCGACGGCCATGACGTCGGCGCCAAGATCATTGCGCTGGCGCTGCGCGACGCGGGCGCCGAGGTGATCTACACGGGCCTGCGCAAGGCCCCCGAATACATCGCACGCGTCGCGGTCGAGGAAGACGTGGACGCGGTGGGGCTGTCGATCCTCTCCGGCAGCCACGTCGATCTCGTGCGCGAAACGGCGCGCTGCCTGCGCGAGGCGAAGGCGGGCAACGTGAAGCTGTTCGTCGGCGGCACGATTCCGCAGGAGGACAACCCGGCGCTGATCGAAGCGGGTGCCGCCGGCATTTTCAATTCGAGCCAGCGCATTGAAGACGTGATCGCCGAACTGGCCCGCGTGCTCGATGCCGGCTGAGTCGATGCTGAGTCCGGACGAGCGGCGCGATCTCGCGCGCGAGATCTCGCGCCTCGCGAGCGCCAGCGTCGAGCAGATGCTGGCAGCGCCGCCGGCGGCGCCGGGCCGCTCCGCGCGGCGCATCGGTTTCACCGGCCCGCCGGGCGTTGGCAAGAGCACGCTGGTCGGGTCGCTCGTCGAGCGTCGGGCCGCGCGCGGGACGAGTGTCGCGGTGCTCGCGATCGACCCTGCGAGTCCCTACAGCAAGGGCGCAATCCTCGGTGACCGCATCCGCATGGATCGCGCGTCGGACAACTCGCGCGTGTTCATGCGCTCGGTGTCGAGCCGCGATTCGCAGGACGGCATGTGCAACAACGTCGCCGACATCCTGACCACGCTCGAAGCGAGCGGCTTCGATGAAGTGGTGCTGGAGACGGTGGGGGTCGGCCAGGCCGAACATGCGGTGAAGGCGCTGGTCGACACCGTGGTGCTGCTGATGCAGCCGGAAACGGGCGATGCAATCCAGGCGCTGAAGGCGGGCATCCTCGAAGTCGCGGACATCATCGTGATTTCGAAGAGCGATCTGCCGGGCTCGGCGCGCATGCGCGAGCACCTGGCCTCCACGGTGCGCTTCGGCGCGAAACGCGCCGTCGACTGGACGACGCCCGTGCTCGGCGTGTCCGTCGACACCGGCGCCGGACTCGAGGAACTCGAGCAGGCGCTCGACGCTCACGCCCAATGGGCCACCACGCACCGCGACGCGGTGGCCATCCAGCGCAGCCGCATGCGTTACCGCGTGCAGGACCTCATCCTGCGCCAACTCGACCACACGCTCGCGAGTCTCGATGACACCGACTACGCCGCCGCCTTGCCGGCACTCTACGCCGCCACCGTCAAAAAACTCTTGCCCCGGCCCTGAGCCTCGCCGCCTCACGTAGCCCGGATGAAGCGCAGCGAAATCCGGGAACGCGGGGGCGCCCGCGATCATCCCCGGCACCCATGCCAGGCGTGACGGCGAGCGGGGTGCCGCGGTTCGACGAGGAGCCCGCTTCGTCCCTGGATTCCGCTCCGCTTCATCCAGGCTACGACATCATCGCGACACCCTCATGTAGCCCGGATGAAGCGCAGCGAAATCCGGGATCGCGGCGGCGCCCCGGTTCATCGTCGGCACCCGCGCGAGGCGTGACGGCGGGCGGGATGCCGCGGTTCGCGCCGGGCCGGTCTGGTTCCACAACTCCGTTGCGCTTCATCCGGGCTACAATTCACCCATGAAGCTTCAACAGCTCCGCTATATCTGGGAGGTCGCGCGCCACGATTTGAACGTGTCGCAGACGGCCGAGTGGCTGTACACCTCGCAACCCGGCGTCAGCAAGCAGATCCGCATGCTCGAGGACGAACTGGGCGTGCAGATCTTCCTGCGCAGCGGCAAGCAGTTGACGTCGGTGACGCCGGCGGGCGAGGCGATCATCGCGCTCGCCGGCAAGATTCTCGCCGAGACCGACAACATCAAACGGGTGGCGAAGGAACACAGCGATCACCGGCGCGGCAGCCTGTCGATTGCGACCACCCATACGCAGGCGCGCTACGTGCTGCCGCCGGTGATCAAGACGTTCGCTGCGAAGTACCCGGATGTGTCGTTGCACATGCACCAGGGATCGCCGATGCAGATCGCCGAGCTCGCGGCGAAGCACAACGTGGATTTCGCGATCGCCACCGAGGCGCTGGAGCTGTTCGACAACCTCGTGATGCTGCCGTGCTACCGCTGGAATCGCAGCATCATCGTGCCGCCCGCTCACCCGCTGACGAAAGTGAAGAAGCTCACGCTGAAGGATGTCGCCGACTATCCGCTCGTGACCTACGTGTTCGGCTTCACCGGCCGCTCGCAGCTCGACGAAGCTTTCCGCCGTGAAGGCCTGGTGCCGAAAGTGGTGTTCACCGCGACCGACGCCGACGTCATCAAAACCTACGTGCGGCTCGGCATGGGCATCGGCATCGTCGCGACGCTGGCCTATGACAAGGACGAAGACACCGAACTCGTTGCGCTCGACGCGAGCCACCTGTTCGCGAACAGCATCACCAAGATAGGCTTCAGCCGGAACACCATGCTGCGCGGCTTCATGTTCGAGTTCATCCACCTCTTCGCGCCGCATCTGACGCGCGAGCTCGTCGAAAAGGCGATGGCTGCACCCGACAAGGAGTCCGTCGAGGCCCTGATGCGCGACATCGAACTCCCCACGCATTGAGCGCAACCGGGCGCGGGCTGGGCTGACGGGAGACGCAGCGCGCGGCGCGGGAGCAGGGCGGTTGGGCGGTTACCTGTTGGGCTTCCTGCGTCAGCCCAACCGACGTCATTGTGCGGCCGTCGGTTGGGCTGACGCAGGAAGCCCAACGCGCACCCCTCGACCCGCCGCTACGAGAGCACTTCCCGCACGAACTTCAGATAGATGCTGTACACCTGCGTCGCCTCGCCTTCACGCACCACGAAGAACGGCGCATAGGCCACGTCCAGTTCGCGCGCGAGACGCATGCCGGCGCTGTCCGGATTGGAGACGTCGGCCTCGAGCACCTCATCAATCCGCGCCATGTGCCCGTCGCGCACCAGGCGGCGCTCGACCTCCTCGCACTTGCCGCAGGTACTGCCGTCCGGATAACGCTTCTTGACGAAGGTGATGTGCATGCTCGCCGCCTTGCTGGGGCGTGAACCCTAACCCAGGCGCGCGTTGCCAATAAATAACGAATCGACCTAGCGTTATGCCGGGCCACGACTGCAGACAGCGGGCATCATCGACCGGCCGCGACACCCTCACGTAGCCCGGATGAAGCGTAGCGGAAACCGGGATCGCGGCGGCGCCCCGATCATCCCCGGCGGCCGCGGCACGCATGACGCTGAGCAGGGAGCCGGGGTTCGACGCCGAGCCCGCTTCGATCCTGGATTTCGCCGCGCTTCATCCAGGCTACGACAGCTGGCGATATGCCGAGCGCATGCGAACTCCCTCGCCCCCTTGCGCCACGCGCCATCGACGCGGAGGCACGACGTAGCCCGGGTGAAGCGCGCAGCGCGTAACCGGGGATCTGCGATGACATGCTGAAGTTCCCGGGTTTCACTGCGTTCCACCCGGGCTACAGGGCGGCTACAGCCTGGCCGCTGTCCGCCCGCCCAAAGTCTGCAGCTCTGCTTTCCGCGCCGGTGCCGCTTTCTGGCCCAGAGCCTCGACCTGGCGATAGAACGCCGGGAAGTCCTCGCCCGCCGCGGCGAACAGCGCTTTGAATGCCGGCACGAACTCGTGATAGGTCGCCACCGACGACAGCTTCGCGTTGTTCATGTCCTCGTCCATCCAGCGGTCGTAGCGCGTGTCGCCGCCCCAGCCCGCGCGCAGCTCCGCGAAATCCGCCGCCAGCGCCGCGAACTGCGCGCGCTTGAGATTCAGCTTCTCCGCGTCGCCAAGGTCCTTGCGTGCGTAGAGCTGCTTCAACACACCGCGATGTTCGATCAACAGCGCGATCAGCGCCGCGTCGCGACCCTCGTCGACATCCTCTTCCGCCGTCGCCCCCTGCGCTGCCCGCCAGCGTGCATAGCCGAGATCGGCGACCGCCATCGCAAAGGACTCGTTGAACGTGGTGTCGTCCGGCACGTAGAACCGCTGATGCGCGAGTTCGTGAAAGATGGTTTTCACCAGCCGCTGATCGTCCCACACCACCATGGTGTTCAGCAGCGGATCGGCGAACCAGCCTAGCGTGGAATACGCGGCGACGCCGCCGACGTACACATCGTTGCCCGCCGCCGCGAGTTCGGCGCCGTGCAGCCGTGCGCGCGCTTCGCGGAAGTAGCCGCGGTAGCTCAGGCAGCCGACCACCGGAAAGCAGGTTTCCAGGGGCTTCAGCGACAGCGCCGGCGCCGCGAACACGTTCCACACCACGAACGGCCGCCCGAGATCGGTGTAGCGCAGATAGCTCTTGTTGTCCGGCAGCCCGAGTTCGCGCGCGGCGAACTCGCGCGCCTCGCGCGCCAGCGCCAGCTTGCGTCGCAGCTCGGGTGAAGTCTTCGGATCGGCGATCACGGCCCCGAGATCGCGCCGGCCGAGCAGGATCTCCGCCTGCCCGCGCGCCGCCTGGCCGTAGAACCCGAGCGAGGCGCAGCCGCCGACCAGCGCGAGCGCGGTGAGCAACAGGTAGATGCGCTGTTGTTTCAGTGAGGGCCCCTGGTGTGAAATCGGTGGCGACGGGGTCGCATGCTGCCAAGCGTGCACTATGGCACGGTCAATCGTCGCCTGCAGGCAAGATGAGGCGTGAAAAAGCAGCGCCGTGGCTCAACGCCGCGCGCATCCCCGTCCCCGGATTTCGCTGCGCTTCATCCGGGCTACGACTCGCCTTGCCACGATGTCTTCATTGCACGATCAATCGTCGCCTGCAGGCCATCCGAGGCGCGGAAAGCAGCGCCGTGGCACGATGTCGTCGTAGCCCGGATGAAGCGCAGCGAAATCCGGGATCGTGGCGGGCAGGGCGCTCATTGTCGGTCTCCCGGAAACCCGGGCCTCCATGAGGCGCCCGGGATTGCACCACAGGTCGTCACGGGTGGGCTGACACCTCGTGTGACAACGGGCAGCCCCGCTGCCTGCCCTGGCGCGCTAGAATCTTTGCCCCAGCCAGGCACGGGGACCCCAGTGGCGCTCTACACCACCCTGATCGACGCCAGCACGCTCGCCGGCCTCAACGCGGCGGTCATCGTCGACTGCCGCTTCAACCTGATGGACACCGCGCGCGGCGAGGCGGCCTACGTGGCCGGCCACATTCCGGGCGCCGTCTACGCCCACCTCGAACGCGATCTCTCGAATCCGCCGACGACCGATCACGGCCGCCATCCGCTGCCGCCACCGGCGCGGCTGTGCGAAGTCTTCGGCAGGCTCGGCATCGGCAACGGCGTGCAGGTGGTCGCATACGACGACGCCAGCGGCATGATGGCCGCGCGCCTGTGGTGGATGCTGCGCTACATGGGGCACGACGCCGTCGCCGTGCTCGACGGCGGCCTTGCCGCGTGGACGGCGGCCGGCCTGCCGCTCGAAGCGGGCGCCCGCGTGCCGGCGCCGGCCCACTTCACCGGCACCGCGCGCCACACCCGGCTCGTGCAACTCGACGAAGTGGCGGCCAGCGTGGCAGGGGAGGGCGGCCTTGCCCTCACCGATGCCCGCGATCCCGCCCGCTACCGCGGTGAAGTGGAGCCCATCGACAAGCGTGCCGGCCATATTCCCGGCGCGCGCAATCACGGCTGGCAGGGCAATCTCGCTGCGGACGGCCGCTTCCTCGAGCCCGCCGCCCTCAGGGAGGCATTCACGGGCAGTTTGGGTACACTACCGGGCAGCACGACCGTGCATTACTGTGGGTCTGGCGTGACGGCCTGCCACAATGTGCTGGCCCAGGTGCACGCCGGTCTGCCCGAGCCGCGGCTCTACTGCGGCTCGTGGAGCGAGTGGAGCCGTGACCCGCAGCGGCCCGCCGCCACCGGCGCGTACACGCCAACCGCCTAGCCCTGATGGAAGCACTGGGATGAATGCCATGAGCAAGTCCGCGCTGAGATTCACCGCCTGCCTCCTGCTGAGCCTGTTGACCCTCGCGGCCAGCGCCGCCCAGCAGGATGTGATCTTCGTCTTCGACAACTCCGGCAGCATGCGCAAGGCGGACCCCGCATTCGCCGCGCGCGAGGAAGCGAAGAAGTTCCTCGGCAGCCTCGGCTCGGACGTCAACGCCGGCGTCATCGTGTTCGACCAGGAAGTCGCCCTCACCGCGCCGCTCGCCCCCGTCGGCGACGGCAGCCCGCTCGCCGCCGCGCTCGACGGCGTGAACTACAAGGGCAAGTTCACCAACAGCCCCGCCGCGATTGAACGGGCCATCTACGAACTGAAAACGAACGGCCGGCCGGACGCGCAGAAGGTCGTGGTGTTCATGACCGACGGCATCGTCGACACCGGCAACCGCCAGCAGGACGCCGAGCGCACCCGCTGGCTGCGCGAAGACCTGGCCGCCGACGCCGTGCTGAACGGCATCCGGATTCACGGCGTGGCCTTCACCAGCGCGGCCGATCTGCTGCTGATCCAGTCCCTCGCCGCGAAGACCGGCGCCGAATACTTCCGCGCTGCGACGGCTGACGAACTCCCGGCCGCGTTGACGAAGGTGCTCGAGGTGTTGAACAAGGCCCCCGCGCCGGAAGCGCCCGCCGTCGCCGAGCCGGCCCCGGTTGCGCCAGTTGTGCCAGTTGCGCCGGTCGACGCTGCCGACACCACGCCACCCGCCGCCACCGAGCCCGTCGCCCCCGCGCCCGAACCCGCCGCCGTGGCTGAACCGGTGCCGGCCGAGGTGCCCGCTGACACCGCGCCCGAACCGGCGCCACCGGCCGAAGGCGGCCCGGCGCTGTCGCAGGAAGAGCGCGAGTCGCTCGAGCAGCTGTCGAAGGAAACCGGCATCCCGCTCGAGCAGCTCATCAAGGAACTGGAAAGCGCGGAGCCGGGCCAGGCCGTCGTGATGCGCCCCGGCGAGGAACTGCCCGCCGAGCCTGAACCCGCGCTGTCGATGGGCACGCTGGGGGCCGTCGGCGCCGGCATCCTCGCGGTGCTGATCGCGCTGTGGTTCATCTTCCGCAGCCGCGGCGACAAGCCGAAGAACGAAACCACGAAAGCCGCGCCCGTGCCGGCGAGCGCCGCGCCCGCCGCCCGGCCGGCTGCCGCCGCCGCCGCCGGTGGCGCCGCCGAAGCCTGGCTCATCGACATCAACGGCCTGTCGGGCGAGCCGCCACGCAAGCTCACCGACAAGCCGATGATGATCGGCCGCATTGCCGGCAGCGATCCGGACTATCTCGACTACTACGTCGTCAACAAGGCCACCATCGGCCGCCGCCACGCGGTGATCAAGCAGAAGGATCGCGCGTACTGGATCGTCGACCAGGGCAGCGTCAACGGCACCTTCGTCAACGATGAAAAAGTGCTCGGCGAGCGCCAGCTGCGCCATGGCGATCGCGTGAAGTTCCACAAGTTCGAGTTCGAGTTCCAGTGCCCGGACGGCGTGAACCAGACGGTCGTCGGCTTCCCGGCGGACCAGACCATCGTTGCCTCGATGGACCAGACGCTCGCCGCAAGCTCCACTGCCGCCCTCGCCGCGACGGGCGCGCAACAGGCGGCCAGCACGATCACTCGCGCCGCCACGGGGCTCGCCGCCGGGGCCGGGGTGGCTGCGACATGTTCAACATCGGCGACATCGGTGACGACGCCGACGTCACCGCGGTCGACGGCGATCTCGAAGCGCTCGAGGAAGACCGCAACGCGTTCTTCAATGGCAGCGGCAAGCACGCCGCCGCGAGCGTCGAGCAGAAGACCCAGGTGCTGAACACGGCCGAGCCGGACGAATTCGACTTCGAGGAAGTCGAGGACGAACCGGAAACGATGGCCGTGTCCGATTTGCTCGACAACACCGCGGTGCGCGCCGAAGCCGAGTTCGATGCCGACGCCTCCGCGTTCTTCGAAGACCTCACCGTGAGCCCGGCCACGGACATGCTGAAGATGGGCAACATGGAGCCGGATCTCGACGTGCTCGACATCACCGTCGCGCGCGATCCGCACAACCTGCCCGGCGCCGACATTCCCGACGGCGAAGACTTCGCCACCGCCACCACCATCATGCCGTCGCACGCGAACGTGATGGATGGCACCGCGAAGCAGATGAGCACCGGCACCTTCGGCCAGATGGATACCGTACTGAACGCCCCGACCAGTGATCGCGATGACGGCGACGAAACCCTCGAGGACTTCCTCGCGACGAGTTCCTTCGACAACATCCCGCCAACGCCGGACTCGCCGCTGCCGGCAGCCGGCGCCTCGGCCTTCGACGACTTCCTGACCGACACCGGCGACCTCGACGCCGCCGCGCTCGACGACACCAACGATCTCGCCGAACTGCAGGCCAGCGAGGCCGCCGAAGACGTGTTCGACGTGACCGGCGAGATAGACGCAGACCATCACAAGACGACCATCCTGCCGAGCACCCCCGTGGACCAGCCGCCCCCGATGGACACCGTGGTGCTGCCCAACTCGCCCTACAACGGCAACAAGCCGCGCGGCTGAGCGTGGCCGTCCGGATGAACGCCCCGGGAAGCCTGCGGGCACTTGCACGTCGCACCCCAGCGCCCTCGAGTAGCCCGGGTGCAGCGAAGCGCAACCCGGGATTCCCGCCGGCACCCACGCACCGCACCCCAGCGCCCCCGAGTAGCCCGGGTGCAGCGAAGCGCAACCCGGGAATCGCACCGGCACCCACGCACCGCACCCCAGCGCCCTCGAGTAGCCCGGGTGCAGCGAAGCGCAACCCGGGATTTGCACCGGCACCCACGCATCGCGCCCCAGCGCCCCCGAGTAGCCCGGGCGCAGCTTCGCTGCACCCGGGATCCGCACTGGCACCCACGCACCGCGCGCGCGCCGCCGCGCGCCACCCGGGATGGTCCGCTTCCGCCCCCCACGCCTGAGCATGGATAAATCCCTCGACCTCCTCGCCACCCTGAGTGACGGCCGCCCCCATTCCGGCGCGAGCCTGGCCACGAACCTGAACGTGAGCCGTGCCGCCGTGTGGAGCCGCGTGAAGCGCCTGCAGGCGATGGGTGTCGACATCTACGCCGTGCGCGGCAAGGGCTACCAGCTCGCGCGCGCCTTCGAGTTCCTCGACGACCACGCCATCCGCCACGCGCTGACGCCTGCCGCCGCCATGGTGCTGCAGGACATCACCGTCGCCACCACCACCGACTCCACGAACCAGCGCCTGCTCGACCTCATCCCGAAGCAGGGCATCCACGGCTGCGCATGGCTCGCCGAATACCAGACCGCCGGCCGCGGCCGCCGCGGCGACCGCTGGCTCGCGCCACCCGGCAGCGCCGTGTGCCTGTCGTTGGGCTGGCGCTTCGACGCGCCGCCGAAGGATCTCTCCGCGCTGAGCCTCGTCGTCGGCATCGCGATTGCCCGTGCCCTGCAGGGGCTGGGCGCGCGCGGCATCGGCCTCAAGTGGCCGAACGATCTGCTGTACCAGCGCCGCAAGCTCGCTGGCATCCTCATCGAGATGCGCTCCGAACTCGGCGGGCCGTGCAGCGTGGTGATAGGTGTGGGCGTGAACATCGCGCTCGGCGACGACGTGCGCGCGCAGATCGACCAGCCGAGCGCGAGCCTCGCCGACACCTGCGAGCAGGTGCCCTCGCGCAACCGCGTGGCGGCCGCGCTGCTCAGCGAACTCACCGCCCACCTCCAGGCTTTCCGCCAGACCGGCTTCGCCGGCCAGCTCGCCGCGTGGCGCGAACTGGACGCCCTGGCCGGCTTCGACGTCGAACTCGTGCTGCCCGATCGCCTCGTGCGCGGCACCGCGCGCGGCGTCGACGCCCAAGGCATGCTGCAAATCGAGCACAATGGGCGCATGGAAACCTTTCTGTCCGGCCACGTCCGCCTTGCGGGGAACGCCTGATGCTGCTGATCGACATCGGCAACTCGCGCATCAAGGCGGGCCTGCATCAGCGCGGCGGCATTCACCAGCTGAAGCCCTGCGAATGGCGCAAGGTCGAGGCCAAGGACGCGTGGAGCAGCGTGCTGAACGGCCTGATGAAGCCCTCGCGCATCATGGTGTCGAACGTCGCCGGCAATGCGATTGCCACCGCGCTGAACGCGTGGGCGCAGGAGCGCTGGGAGGTGACGCCCGAGTTCGTCACCGTGCGCCGTGAACACGCCGGCATGCGCACGCGCTACGATCGCCCCGCGCAGCTCGGCGTGGACCGCTGGCTCGCCGCGCTCGCCGGCTTCCATCTCGCGAAGGGCCCGTGCTGCGTGATCGATTCCGGCACCGCGCTCACCGTCGACATCGTGACCGCCGAGGCCGATCACATCGGCGGCCTCATCGCGCCGGGGCTCGGGCTCATGGCGCGCAGCCTCACGCAGGGCACCGCGCAACTGTCGCTCGACAAAGTGCAGACCGTCGACGCCTTCGCCACCAACACGGCGGCGGCGATTTCACTCGGTTGCCGCGAAGCGATCGCGGGCCTCATCCACCGCGTGGCCGAGCGGCTGAAGAAAGACTACGGCAGCGACTTCACCTGGTATGTCACCGGCGGCGAAGCGGGCGCCATCGCCGAACTCGCGCCGTTCGAACTGAAACCCGTGCCGGATCTCGTGCTGCAGGGCCTCGCCATCGTCGCGGAGCAGGGCGCATGAGAAACTTCGTGCTCGCGCTGCTGGTGGCCAACGCCGCGTTCTTCAGCTGGCGCTACAACGAACAGGTCGAAGCGAAGATCCGCGCCGCGAAGCCGGTGGTGCCGCTGTCGTCGAACACGCCGACCCTGACACTCGTCAACGAACTCGACGAACTGCCGCCGCTGCGGGCCGCTACGCCAACGCCGCCCGTCACCCGGCCAGCGGCTGCCAACGCCTCGCCCGCACCCACGGCACCTGCGGACGAGGCACCCGATATCGCCACCGCCCCAGCGACACCCGTGCCCGAACAGCCCGCGGCAAACGTGGCCGCCAGCAGCACCGGCGCGCCGTCCGGCGTGTGCGTGCACATCGGCCCGTTCCCCACGACCGCCGACTACGCGAAGCTCCAGCAGTGGCTGTCGCCCCGCACCACGGCGCTCGCGCTCGAAACCACGAGCTCGGACAAACGCCAGCTCTTCTGGGTGTACCTCGAGCCGAGCAGCGCCACCGAAGCGCAGCAGAAGATCGCCGACCTCGAGCGCCAGGGCGTGAGCGACTACCTGCTGATCAACCGCAACGGGCTCAAGAACGCGATATCGCTGGGCGTGTTCAGCAGCCAGGACGCCGTGAACCGGCGCCTGACCGAGATGACGAAGAAAGGCTACAAGCCCCTCGTGGTGCCGCGCATCGAAACCACCGACATGCACTGGCTGAACGCCGAGTTCGCCACCGGCTACGAAGACCGCGACGCCATCCCCAAGGATCTCCGCGGCAACGCCGGCATCGAAGCCATCGACTGCCAGCGCCTCGCCGGCACCTGACGACAGAAGGCTTAAACCCGCCGCCGCCCTTCCGTATACTGGCCCCCGCCAGTCACCGACGCCGGATTAGCACAGTGGTAGTGCAGCGGTTTTGTAAACCGAAGGTCGGGGGTTCGAGTCCCTCATCCGGCACCAAGCCCTCGTTTTTTCCCATCTCACGCTCGCTTGAGACATCAAGGTGTTGGTTATTCTCGGTCGGCGTCGGGCGAACCCGAACTTATTGGCGGGGGCCGATACTTCCGAAACGCCCTCTTCCTGGCTTTCCGGCGTTCAACGCGCATGCCGAAAAGATTTTTCTGCGAGTTGCCCGCCTGTCGCAAATGCATGCTCGTACGCTGCAATAAGCTGATAGCGGAATGAGCGGCGGCGCAGGTGGCTGGGAGCCGGATGTCTGCATATTGAGGTCTTTGGGATCGGCAATTCCAAGCAACTCGATGGTGCATTCTCGTGCGCAAATGATGGCGAAGCCATCGGCCGACGTAAAAGCCAACGGCAGACGTTAAAAGGCGGCTACAGATCAAACTGCCGAATGAAGGAACATCAATGGCTCGGGTAGTTCTCGGCGTGCTCGTGTTCACGCTCTGGTTGGCTGTTCAGACCCGGCGAAAGAACTAACCTCGATCTTCGGTTGTCGCTCGAGCCTTGCGGCAACTTAGTCCCCATCAAGCCCTCCGTTTTCATTGATTGGCATAAGGCGAGCTACCCCGGCAGGGGGGGACCCTCCCGCCTTCAGCTCTCTTGGAACCTCTCGCGCTTCCATAGACAAGCGAATGAGAAATTGACGTTCAGACCGCCGAACCAAAAAGCGCCGCCGTTCTTGTTGCTTGTGCAATGCGACATTGGAATTAAGGCGCGATAGCGAAAGTGGTGAACAGTCTCGAGTTAATCATCGAAAGCAACGCGTAGATCCCTTGCCGCGATGCTGCGTCTGTGTACGGACGCGTAGTTCTTGGTGTCGAATGTCAAATTGACGAAAAACGACCAAATCGAATACCATCCGAGCCAGGTAGTACCTTTCGAGCATCGGACCGCACTACCAACTGGAGAGAACATTGAACAGGCGCGAGACAGCGCAGCAAACCGTTCCAAGTCTGCGCAGAGCTGCGCCGCAGATTGTGACCGGAAACACGCGAGGATAAGCCATGGCCGAAAGTATCCGGGCAGGAAATGCGACCGAGTGGACTGATGTCTTGATCATCGGAGCCGGATTTGGCGGCATGCGGATGCTTCAAGAATGTCGAGAGCTGGGTCTCGACGCGGTCATCCTCGAAGCCGGCACTGGCCTTGGCGGAACCTGGTACTGGAACCGCTATCCTGGCGCGCGCACAGACACGGAAAGCTGGGCGTACTGCTTCTACTTTTCCGAGAAGCTCAACGAGCAGTACACCTTTAAGGAGCGTTACGCGACCTGGGACAGTTCGCTCGACTATCTGAATTATGCGGCGGACGCGCTGGACATGCGCCGGCAAATGCGGTTCGAGCGCCGTGTTACGTCAGCGCGTTACATCGAAGACGAGAATGTCTGGGAGGCCCAAACGGACAAGGGCGAGACTTACCGCTGCCGCTATCTCGTCAGCGCAAGCGGTGTCCTGTCCGTTGCCTACAAGCCGCCGTTCAAGAACGCCGATTCCTTTAAAGGCGAGGTCTACCTGACGGCGAACTGGCCTAAAGAGCAAATAGATTTCTCGGGTAAGCGAGTGGCGGTCATCGGCACAGGCGCCAGCGGCGTGCAAGTCATTCCGATCATTGCCCACGAGGCTGCCCACGTGACGGTCTTCCAGCGCACGCCCAACTACGTGCTCCCGGCGCGCAATGCCCCCATCACCGATGCCGAGCAGCGCGAAATCAGGCGTAATTTTCACACAATGGTTGCGCAATGCCGCGAGCAGGTCTTCGCCTTTCCGATGACCGATTCGAAGATTGCCCTGAAGGACGTTTCGCCCGAGGAGCAACAGCGTGTGCTGGAGCGGGGGTGGGAGATCGGAGGCTTCCAGTTCGCCTTCGAGACCTTCAGTGACATTCTGACCGATAGAGACTCCAATGCCGTCGTCGCCGAGTTCGTCCGTCGAAAGATCCGGGCTATCGTCAAGGACCCGAAGACGGCGGAATTGCTCTGTCCGTATTACGCGCTGTTCGCCAAGCGTCCGCCGCTGGGTCATTTTTACTTCGAAACCTTCAACCGACCAAATGTCAGCCTGGTCGACGTTAGCGATGATCCGATTGAATCAATGACTCCGACAGGGCTCAAGACCCGCAACCATGAGTACGGCGACTTCGATGTCGTGGTCTACGCGACCGGCTTCGACGGCGGTACCGGGGCCTTGACGAAGATCGATGTGCGCGGAGCAGATAACAAGTCGATTGCAGAGACCTGGCGCAAATCACTCAATACTCATCTCGGCATCTGCATGAACGGCTTTCCGAACTTCTTCATGATTTCCGGACCGCAAGCCCCGTTCGCAAATATACCCATGATCGTGGATCAGGCCGTCTCCTGGATCGGCAGCTGTATTCGTCATCTCGGCGCTACGGGAAATACGGTGGCCGAGGCGCGTAAGGACGCCTGCGAGCGCTGGACGGAACACGTGCAAGCGACTATGGATATGACCGTGCTCTCAGATGGGGCCGGTGTGAACTCGTGGTTCCTGGGCAAGAACATCCCCGGCAAGCTGACGGCGCCGCTCTTCTTTTTCGGTGGTGCCAACAATTATTTCATCGAGCTCCGAAAAGAGTCCGACGGCGGCTTCAAGGGGATGGACTTCCGTTGTACGGAGGTCAATGCCGAGACAGCCTAGAGCGCGGCGGTCGCGGTTGGAACATTGGATGCCACTTAAAATGCATCCGTGAACCGACCTCGTCGGAAGGCGATGACGCCGCCTGCCGTCGGTTGTTTGAGAGCCTCCGCATCGCCATAATTGGCTCGGGATGCGCACGCTTGGCAACGGCGGTTCCTCCCAGCCCTTAACCTCACCGTGAGTCAGCGACGCCCACCATGAAGTCTGCGCCAGCGGCGATCGAGTTCGATGCCAAACTGCAGCGCCGCAAGGAGATCGGGCAGGAGCGTCGAGAACGCACTCGCGCGAAGCTTTTAGCGGCTGCGGCCCAGGTGCTGGCCGAACACGGCGAGAAAAAAGCGACGATCGACGATTTCATCCAGGCCGCCGGTGTCGCGCGCGGAACCTTCTATAACTACTACCAGACCCGCGGAGAGATTCTCGAAGATCTGTGGGCTGAGATAGGGCGCGATCCCTTTGTGGGCATCCAGAAGGCGTGCGCGTCGATCAAAGACCCCGCCGAGCGCCTGGTGACCAAGACACGCTTGATCCTCAAGACCGCGCAGGACAACAGCACCTGGGGTTGGGTGGTGTTTGCGCTATCGCTCGACATCACGACGGTCAATGCGGATCTGCTGGCCTTCCCGCGGCCGGATCTGGAAGTTGGGCTGCGCAAGGGGCGGTTCAGGTTCGATGATATCCATGCGGCGAAGGACTTGGTCGTCGGCGCGTGTCGTACGGCACTTCATGCACTGCTGATCGAAGAGCGGTCGGAAGAATATCCGCGCGCTATGGCTACGTTGATGCTGCGCTCGCTCGGCGTCTCCGCGACAGAGGCGCACGCACTGTGCAGACGTCCGCTTCCCACGGTGCGCATGCCCGCATCTCCGGCTGGCAAAGAGACGGGGCTCAGTAACGGTTCCAACACCCGCTAGGGTGCAGCGCGCGATGCGGAACTTCTCGGTCGACAACTTCAATGATTGTCGGCCGGCAGCGCTTTGCTGACGAGTCAAATTGACAATTAAAGTTCATTTCGGATAGGGTTCGGTTACATCCCGGGCGAATCTTGAATCGCCGGTGTCGGACGCGCAGTGAGACGCAACTCTATGAACGCGAGTGGCGTCCGCGAGGAGCCGGCGACCGCAGGGTCGATCGTTCATTCAAGCGAGAGAGACACCATGAACCTTCCGGTGAATTCGCCCTCCCGTAATTCCCGCTCCGATCCATCCCGCTCGAAACTCGATGCGAAGCAGATCGGTAGTCTGCGCCACATCGAGAACATCGCCAGCCAGCTCGACGGCGAGTGGACTTTGATGGGCGGACGCTGTGGGCTGCAGGAAGACTTCGGTGCGTTCCGCTATCAACTTGCCTATGCGGGCGTCGCACTCGCTCTGGCGCACTATCATCGACTGCCCAATGCACCGGGCGTTTTCAAGCCGATCTTCGAAAACCTCATTCGGAAGATGATGCACCCCGGCGTCTGGATGTACTGGCACTTCGTGAGCCAGGGCGGCGCGCTGACCAACGGGCACCTATGGGGCAAAGTTCCGGCCCTGTGGGATCCAGTCAAGAAAGACAACATCATGTTCAGCGCGTACCTCACGCTGCTGCCCATGCTCTACACGTACTTGTTCGACGATGATCGTTATGCCCAGCCGGGGGCACTGACGATGTCCATCAACCCGCTGACGTTCGGTGATCGGATGGTGTTCTCATACGATCAGCACACCCTGAGCGATACGATCTACTGGCAGATGGTACAGAACGGCTATCTGGGAGTGGCCTGCGAGCCCAGCTGCGTGTTCCAGATCTGCAACCAGCCGAGCATCCTGGCTTTCCGCGTCGAGGATTTCATAAAGGGCACCTCACGTGCAGAGGAAGTTAGCGAAGGCTACCTGAACGCCTGGAAGGAATTCGGCATGCTGGATCCGGGCGGCCACTTCATGGTTCACGTCGTGACCGATCTCAGGATCCCCATCCCGAACGCGCTGCCTTGGCTGTGGTCCGACGCGTGGCTCGCCGCCCTGATGCACAGCTGGAATCCCGATTTCGTACACGAGCACTACCCGCCGATGCTCGAACGGTTTCTGGTCCCAGGGCCAGACGACACCTGCGCAATTCGATTGTGGGATCCAGTCGATGTGCGGGGCGTCAAGACCACCGCCGACACCGCCGATTTCGGCTGGGCCGCCGTCGCGGCGGCGGAACTGGGCGACGAGAAAACACTGCGCGGGCTGTTCGCACACGCGGACAGATTCATGAATCCGCAGTGGCGCGACGGCGGGCTGTACTACCCGCGCAACGACATGCGCTACGACGATCAGGGCATCCTTCGTCTGGTCGAGCCGATCACCTCGAATACGCTGCTGCCCTATGCGCGACTGAACGTACCCAATGGATTGCACACGTTCTATCACCAGCCGTGGACGCGTGCGCACTTCGAAGAGCCATTGCTCACCGAAGTGTCGGACAACGTCGATGTGCTCGAGGCACGCTTCGATACCGCCGACGATGAGTTGCGCTTTACGCTTGCTGCGCGCGAAGACCGGCCCGGTGACGGCAAGATCACGATCGCGAATGTTTTCGAGAAGGGCCGCGGGGCCTGGAAGCTGTACCAGGGCGGCGTCGAATGTGCGAGCGGCGATAATGAGCGCATCGCGAGTGCGGACGGTCTAGGTATAGAGCGCGACGCCCACGCGATGAAGCTGGTCATGCCGCGTGACCGACAGACGGCCTTCACGCTGGTCTGGGCCTGATCTTGGACAACCCATGAACAAACTGAGATGCAGCCGACTTGCCGCGAGAGCGGGCGATCACCGGCTTATGGGTGTTCATCGGATGGTAGAGGCCGCTCTTCCCCGGCCGTCGTCTGTGCCGGCGAGCTCAGTCTGCCGGCCATGACGATCTGGAAGCTCGCCGGGATGGGCAGCGGGAGCACGCCGGAACGACCCTGCGGGAAAGGGCGTCGCGCTACCGTCACTGTGCTCGTTCTTCCGCGGACGACTCACGCTGCTTCTGCGGCGCTCGCGTGATGACGTTCGTCACGGCTCAGTTTGAGTTGATTGACCATGACGGGCGGCCGGTCACGCAGGATACCTATCGAGGACGGTGGCTTCTGGTGTACTTCGGCTTCACCCACTGTCGCGTCGTGTGTCCGCGCACGCTGACCCGTCTGTCGAATGTGCTGAGTGCGCTGCACCCTGATCTTGCGCAGGTAACTCAGCCGCTCTACATCACCGTTGATCCTCTGCGGGATACCCCCGCAGTAATGCGCGACTATCTGCAAGAGCGCTATCCCCGCTTCATCGGTCTGACCGGCACCGAGCAGCAGATCGGCGAGGCCAAGGAGGCTTTCAAGGTCTTCTCACGTCCCCGGCCCGATCCGAACAACCCGGCAAACTACGACGTGCCACACACGGCGATCACCTACCTGATCGATCCGAGCGGCGCCTACGTCACCCACTGGCCGGAGGCCCGCAGCGCTGAAGACATCGTGTCGGACCTGAAGTCGCGGCTCGCTGGACCGGACTGAGCGTCACGCACAGCACATGCTTGGCCTCGGGACCTTGCAGCTCATCTACGGACGGGGATTGCAGGCGTATGGCGGGTACGACCTTGGGTGAATTCGGCCGCCAGCGAACTACGCCAACTGCGACATCCGGCGACATGCGGAACCGGTTCTATGTGAATGGCGCCTCCAACTCTTTCGCCGATGCAAAGAAGAGTCTTCCATTCCCGCTTCGCCGAATACCGATCAGAGACACACCCCGGTTCACCGGGTTTAAAAACTAAGGATCAGCTAGGGGCCGACAGATGACGACTCAACACATCGATTACGACAAGATGTTCCGCCTTGACGGCAAGGTCGCCTTGGTCACGGGCGGGGCGCGTGGCATCGGCGCTGAAGTGTGCCGGGCTCTGGTAGCGGCTGGCGCGAAGGTGATGGTGACTGATTTGCTCGAGGAACAGGGCCGGGCGACGGTCGAGACCCTCAGACGCGGTGGCGCGCAAGTCGAGTTCTTCAAGCAGGATGTCTGCGACGAAGGTCAGTGGGAAGCCACTGTGAACGCCACATTGGACCAGTTCGGCGGGTTGGATGTGTTGGTCAACAACGCGGGCGTCGAAGGGCTTGCCTTCATCACCGACACCCAGTTGGCCGACTTCCATCGCGTCATGGAGGTGAACGTAACGGGCGTCTTCCTGGGCTGCAAGCACGCGGTGGGAGTGATGCGTCCCGGGGGGCGGGCGGGCCGCGGCGGGTCCATCATCAATTTGTCGTCGGCGGCCGGCCTGGTCGGATTTGCAGCGCTACATGCATACACTGCGTCCAAGGGCGCCGTGCGGCTGATGTCGAAGTCGGTCGCTGTGGAATGCGGAAGGCTTAAGCAAGGGGTGCGCTGCAACTCCATCCACCCTGGACTGATCAAGACGGAACTGTCAGATGTTTGGCTGGCCAAGTTCGTCGACCTAGGGTTGATGGAATCGGCGGAAGCATCGGAAGCGGCTTTCATCGCCGGAGTACCCTTGGGTCACAATGGTGCGACTCACGACATCGCCGCCGGGGTGCTCTATCTCGCCAGTGACGCCGGCCGCTATGTGACTGGAACGGAATTGATCATCGACGGGGGATACACTGCCAACTGATCGGATGTAGGCGGCGTGCCGACGGGAAATAGTTTGGTAAATCTCATGACGCGGCGGCGGGGGGTAACTTTAGGGGCATGCATGCAATTCAAATTAGAATAGAAAAAATTTCTTATTTGAGATTCGCGAATCCCCCATCCGGCATAAGTTGGGAATCGGTCAGACATAGAAATTGTGACGTGCTCAAGGACGTCGGCCGTCGCGCGCAGCGTCACTTGACGACGCAGGTACAAAACCCCGCGCCTGGGCTCTAGGCAACGGAGAGCGAGCGATAGCCTCAGCGTTGATCCGCTGCTCGCTCACCGTTGTCACCGCATCCGCCTATAAAGCGGGGCCTGCTTCGAACGCCGATTTCGATCAGAATCGCAGAGTGGCTCCATCCTCAGGAATCTCCACGCGGTCCTGGATTCCCTTCTCTTGGACGTACTGCCTCAGCTCTTCGCGGCTCTGCGCCATGTGATTGATGGCGTCCAGATGCACCGCCACGACGGTCGCCGTCGGCACGGTTTGGGTAGCACGTAGCACGTCGTCCTTGCCCATGATGATGGCGCCGTCGAAGCCTGTGACCACTGCATAGCCAGCGTTCAACACGATCACTGCGGGTTTGTACGCGGTGAGTGCCTGGTCGACTTCATCACGCCAGATGGTATCGCCCGCCAAGTAGACGGTGCGGTGCCCCGGCGCCTCGAAAACCACGCCCATGGCCTCGCCAAGCAAGCCCGCCAGTGGCTGGGTGGCATACATCGCGTCGGTACCGTGCTGGCCGCCCGTCCTGCTAAGGATCACACCACCGAATTCAACGTGATGTCCGAGTATGCGCACATCGGTGAAGCCCTGCTTGCGAATGATGGCCGCGTCAGCGTCATGCTGAACGAACAACGGAAGGTCTTTCGGCAGCAGGGCCTGCGCAGCATCGTCCCAATGGTCGAGATGGGTGTGCGTGACGATCACGGCATCTACGCCGTTGAGCACCTCTGCTTCAGGCATCGGCAGCTCCACGAGCGGATTGCGCAGCTCGCTTCGATAAGTGCCTTCAAACCCCGGGTAGGTGCCTTTCTTCGACAGCATTGGGTCGATTAGAAAAGTCGTATTCCCGTAAGTGATTTTCGCTGTGGCGTTTCGAATCTGTTGCAACTCCACCCGCCCGCCGGATGTAGCAGCGCTCTGGGGCTGTTCCTCGGCGTGTGTCGTGTAGGAGGTGAGGCACAAGACCAGCGCCAGCGAACTGGCAAGCGTGCTGATTTGCATACGGTGAGTCCTGTCTGTCATCTGAGGGCCGACCCGCATTCTGCGGTCGGGAGCTCGGCCCGAACATCGACCCGAATGCCAATCATCGTTAGAATCGGGCCATAATCGGCAACCGCCTCTTTCGCTTGGGAGTTCTCACCGGTGCGCGAACTCGGGCATCGGAGCCGGACCCCGCCGGTTTACTAGCGTTGGAGATGGGCGACTTCGCAGAGCAGACTGGCCAATCGCCGCAAACAGAGGGTCTCGAACGATGTCTGGCTTCGAAGTTTCTGACGTTCCGCTACGTGTTGCCGTGCTGGCCTTCGAGGGCGTGAGCCTCTTTCACCTGTCCGTCCCTGGCATGGTGCTCGGCACCGCCAACTTCGAGGCAGGGATGCCGCGCTATGAGATTGGTTACTGCGCCGTCACGCCCGGCAACATCCGCAGCGATCAGGGCATTCAAATCGAAGTGCCGGATGGCTTAGAAGCAATGGCGCGGGCGGATTTGATCATCGTGCCAGCCTGGAGCGATCCCGAACTGCCGGCACCGGGCCAACTCACCGATGTCTTGCGCCAGGCGCATGCGCGAGGCGCAACCATCGTTGGTCTGTGTCTGGGTGCTTTCGTGCTGGGTGACGCCGGCCTGCTCGATGGCCGGGAGGCCACTACCCACTGGATTGCGCGCGAGGCCTTTGCGCGGCGCTTTCCCCGCAGCCACTTCCGTCCCGACGTGCTGTACGTCGACGACGACAGCATCATCACTTCTGCCGGGACAGTGGCCGCAGTCGACTGCTGCCTGAACCTTCTGCGGCAGCGCCACGGTGCCGATACGGCCAACCGTTTGGCGCGGCTTCTGGTGACGCCCCCACACCGACAGGGCGGGCAGGCACAGTACATCGAGCAACCCATGCCTCAACTCCCGAGCGAGAGCCGGTTGCCCGGCGTGCTCGAATGGGCCCGCCAGCATCTGGACGAAACACTTTCACTCGATATGCTCGCCGAAGTCGCCAATATGAGCCGCCGCACGTTCACCCGACGCTTTCGGGAAACCACAGGCACAACCTTCATCAAGTGGCTCAATGCCGAGCGAGTCGCCAGGGCTCAGCAGTTGTTGGAAACCACCGAGATGCCCATCGAAAGCATCGTGTCCGAGGTCGGTTTCGGTACACCCTTGTCGATGCGTCAGCAGTTTGCGTCTCAATTGGGCACTTCCCCATCAGATTATCGTCGCGCGTTCTGTACGCGGTTGATGGAGCGGGTGGCGCTGGAAACCAGAGAACGTACTTTTTGACGACGCTTATGATTTTAGAAAGATTTCCGGTATTACGCTGACGTCGTTACCAACCTTTCAATTGCCTGTCCCAATTGCTCCGGATGTCCAGACAACGGTACCGCCAGCAGCGCGAGTTCAACATTGCGCGCGCCACTTCGAACAGTCGCGCGTGTAGCAACTCGCTGGCGCTCATCAAGTTGTAGCCATGTGTTTAGCGTTGTTGGATAGACGAGGCAGGCGACTGTGCGTTGCGCGGAAAACAAGGTCGAATAAGCGAGTGCTTGGAGGACGTCGTTGCGGTGCTGCTCTTTTAATGACTCATTAGCGCCTGACCAACCCAAACAATTGATTTCCTCGGCGTGACGTTTGTATTTAGCGTCCAGCACGACAACCACATCGTCTCGCGCCAGTACTAGGTCGGGAAGCAGTGCCCGTTGTGAGCCCGCACTTGGCGGATTCCAATCAATCGGCACGCGTGTTTCTTGCCGCCTCCCGGAGTTCAATCGGCATCCACTTCGGCGCGCTGCGCACTCAGCGATAGCCTCCACCCATGCCTCGAAAAAGACTTCCATGTCCATTCGCCACGCGAGGCCAGTGAGGTCGGAAAGCCCGGCAAGGCCGCGTTCATCGATGGTCCAATCTATAGCTTGTATTCCTTCGCGAAATACGTCGTGGCTGGAGACTCTGCCAGCCCATAATCTCCTAACGCGAGGGTCTGGCATGCGCGGAAGCGACCCGGCAAGCCTTGTGATGAGATGCTCACAAATCTCCAGCAGTTTTCTTACAACTACACCGGCCGTCGTTTGACCGAGAAGGGCATCTCTATGCCTGCGCACCACCCAGTGGATTGCTGAGCGCAGCAGTTCATCGTCTCGGAGGTCGGGAAAGCGACATGGAACGCTAAGCGCTTGCCCACTAGCTAACCGCGCGCGCGCGTAGGCTTCCCAGTCCACCTGCCCCCGTGGGGCTCGTAAGTCAGCTACGGTGACCGCAAAGCGACGCTGTAGTGTGTCGAGTAGTGCTCGCATGCGCGTTAAAACGACGCTGGAAAGTACCCACGGGGGAACACGTCGTTCCGATTGAGGAAGGTTTGGCAATGGCAGTAGCTCGGGCACAACTCGGAACCCTGTTCCGGCAAGCATGTCACCAGCTGAGCTCCATGCAAACCGAGGCTCTACCACTAGGCCGAAGTCAGGTCGTCCGCTAGACGGTGAAAGTAGTGGGATGGCGCCGACGCGAGTAGATGAAGTGACGAGAAGACCGGGTTCTCCGCTGCGCCGAACAGGCACTGCCACAATACCTAGATCGTTTAGAACTCCCGCATTACTTTTAGCTATTTGTTCTGCGCGGCGATCCGCACTCGCTCGCAGATCGGAACCTTCTCCTCCCAGCCACGGCAGCGTTGGAATAAAGGTTTCGGTGGAGTCGCGTATCGAGCGTGTCCCGGAGACCATTCTGGCCGCCGGCGCTCGCGAGTAGACGACACGTTTGCGGCGCGGTGGCACTTAAGCATCCTGTGTGGAGTGGTCTAGGTATGACCGGATCTCGTCTGCGAAGCCTGCGACGTAGCCTTGCGCGAGATACTCTTCAAGGAGCGGGCGAACGCTTGTTGACATGCGTAATGAAGCTTCCTCATCCGAGCCCAGAAAATAGGCGTGCCCGGGTGCGAGAGGCATGGCATCCTCACTCGCGTGCTCAATGAATAATGTAAGGAGCTCTTGAAATCTGTTCCGAAGGATTGGCCCTGAAAACTCCTCCGCCACCGATATCTGCGGCCACAGCGATACGAATGCAAAGCGCCGCCGCACTGCCACATCCAGTATCGCAATACTTCGATCGGCACTATTCATTGTGCCGAGAACGTGCAGATTTTTAGGCAGGCGTAGCGTGCGGCCATAGCCGGGAAAGTCATGGCCTAGAACGATCGTACGCTCAGGTCGGTCGGGTTCGAACAGGTAAATGGCTTCACCAAGCACCTTCGCCAGGTCGGCGCGATTAATTTCATCGATGACTAGCAAGTACGGTCGATCTGGGTCGCCTTTCGCCTCAGCCGCGGCTTCCATGAGGTGCCCTGGGGTCGGCTGAAAAGTGAAACCAAGTGCGCCGCCTCCGTCGCGCGGTGAAAGGCCACCAATAAATGATTCGTAGGTTGTGCCAGGATGAAACTGAATAATTCGGCCATTTCCCCCATATCTCGTCTTGAGGAGTTCCGTCGCAAGCTCGGTTTTGCCAGTGCCTGGTGGCCCTTCGATAACTGCGAATCTGCGCTGATCAAGCAGCGTGCCAACTTCCGTGCCCGAGGTGCCGGGCAAAAGCTTTGACATCCATGTGCGGCGCAATTTTTCCGCTTCATCTCGGAAGGAGGATTTTGGGGCGATGCGTCGCTCATCGAAGAAAAGGTCGAGCATGCATGTGATCGCTTGGCGAACGAGTCTGTCGCTCTGTGCGGTACGTTCGGTAGGGGGCTTAAAGATCATGTACAGCACTCGACCGTATTTTTTCGTGGCTCCTTCCCAGGCCTCAAGTGACTGTGCCAGGGATTTCGGAAGATCGATGTCAATTCGTACGGGGTCTCGCTTCGCCCAAGCACTTCCTGCATAACTGCTGTTGAGCCATCCAGCGATAGCTGCACACTTTCTTCCATGGCCGGGCCGACCAAGGATGCCTTCATCCGGTGCTAAGCCGTTTGTGCCGACAACCATCCCAATGAGGGCCGGACCGCCGTCGTCGCGATCGGGTGGAAACATCACGAAGCTCATGCCGCCATAGCCACCAGAAAGTTCCTGATCGGGAGCGATTAGTGCTGCGTAAGGCACAGCGCTTTCTTTTGCTTCTGCGTTTACCCGAAGTTGAAAGCGGCGCTCATCATTCTTCTTGTCTGTAAGGTCGTGCACATTGGGGTAGCGCGCGCGTAGATCCTCCGAAAAGGCGATGCGGGCAAGAGATTCCCAATTTGAGCGAGGGGTATAGGCAAGGTCTAATAGATTTTGCACCCGAAACTCCAGATTCGTTTCGCTTCTGTTGGTATGCAGGCGGCTCGGCGCACAGTCAGCGCTGCCCGCCGCCGATTTCTGTCGTGAAGAAGACCGCACTTTGCACTGCGGCAGTGCGCTGATAACGCAGTCAATAGCTCATGAACGTTGTCATGGCCCATTGGCTCACAACGCCATGCCTCCCTCAACCA
>LNFM01001970.1_pt1 | contig 66717 bp, 58 predicted proteins | sample 596031 | NCBI WGS metagenome assembly LNFM01 (sample SAMN04254537, study PRJNA301005) | activated carbon metagenome | isolation source: dual media filters at the Ann Arbor, Michigan drinking water treatment plant | place: USA: Ann Arbor
CGATGGCCTGCACGTCGCGGCAGCCGCCGTCGACGATGTAGCCGCGCACGTTCTTCAGCGCCAGCGCCTCGGCCGACAGGCCGCCGAACAGCGCCCGCGTGTCGTCCTGCGGCTGGCACACCACCACGTGCCCGGTGGGCGCGCGCGACAGCAGCCCGGCCCATTCGTAGAGCGAGGTGTGCTTGTCCAGCGTCGGGTCGGGCCGGCCGCGGATGGTGAACACCGGCCCGGCGGCCTTCATCGTGCGCTCGAGTCCGACGATGCTGCGCGGCAGCACGCGCAGCGGCAGTCCCAGGTCCTTCATCACGTCGTGCACCACGGAACTGTGGCAGGCGTGCAGGCGGTCGGCGAGAGTCATGGCGGTCTCCTCCATCGTGGCGGGCCGCTCGGGCCCCGGGGTCGCTAGGATGGGCGCATTGTCGGTCAGCACGCCGGGCGGCCCGCAGCTGCCGCCATCGCGTGACGAGCCGCCGCAGACTGCTGCCCACCCACCCCACGAACCCACCATGAACCCCAAGCCCGGCGTCAGCTTCATCACCCTGGGCGTCGACGATCTCGAACGCGCGCTGGCCTTCTACCGCGACGGCCTGGGCTGGCCCAGCCGCGGCATCGTCGGCACCGAGTTCGAGACCGGGGCCGTGGCCTTCTTCAAGCTGCAGCCCGGCCTGACGCTGGCCCTGTGGCCGCGCGCCAGCCTGGCCCGCGACAGCGGGGTGCCGCTGCAGCCGCGCAGCGCCACGGAGTTTTTGCTGTCGCACAACGTCGCATCGCTGGCCGAGGTCGATGCCTTCCTGCAGCAGGCCGAACGCGCCGGTGCGGTGGTGGTGAAGCCGGCCGGGCCGACCTTCTACGGCGGCCATGCCGGCTACTTCCAGGACCCCGACGGCCACCTGTGGGAGGTCGCCTACAACCCGGGCTACGAAACCCTCGGCTGAGCACTTCGGGTCGGGCCGTCGGTTCCGGCGCTCCGGCTTAAGCGTCCTGAATCCCGCCGCCTGGCCCCACCCGGCACGGGACAGCCCCCGTACGATGGCCGCGCCTGCTTCGCCGGACGAGGACCGCCATGCCACCTGCGTTTCGCTTCGGTCACTTCCAGTTGCTGCCCGACCAACGTGTGCTGTTGGCTGGAAGCACACCGCTGAAACTGGGCAGCCGGGCCTTCGACACCCTGCTGGCACTGGTGGAGCGGCACGACAGGTGCGTCAGCAAGCACGAGTTGCTGGACCTCGTGTGGCCCCGCGTGGTCGTCGAGGAGAACAACCTGGAAGTGCAGGTGGCAGCGCTGCGCAAGCTGCTGGGGCATGTGGCCATCGCCACGATCCCGGGGCGCGGCTACCGCTTCACGCTGCCCTTGCTGGACGACAGCCCTTGTGTCTCATCGCCCGCGCCTGCGCCCCTGCCGCGGGCCGACAACCTGCCCCGGCACGCGCAGCCGCTGCTGGGGCGCGAGCAGGAGCTGGGCGCCCTGGCGGGCCTGCTGGACGCGCATGGCCTGGTCACCGTCGCCGGGGCGGGGGGCATCGGCAAGACGCGCCTGGCGCAGGGTGCTGCCGCTGCACGCCTGGCGCGGCAGGGCGGCGCCGTGTGGTGGGTCGAACTGGCCGGGCTCAACGATCCGGACCTGGTGCCGGCGGCGGTCGGTCGGGCACTGGGACTGTCGCTGGAGGGCGTGACGGACCCGCGGCAGGTGGTTCTGCAGGCCCTGCAGGGCCGCGCTGCGCTGCTGGTGCTGGACAACGCGGAGCACTTGCTGGAAGGCGTGGCGGCCTTCGTCACGCAACTGCGCGAGCAGGTCGAAGGGGTCAGGCTGCTGGTCACCAGCCAGGAGGTCCTTCGCGCACTGGACGAGCAGGTCTTCCGTCCCGGGCCGCTGAAGCTGCCACGGGGCGACGAGTTGGCGGACGCCAGGGGCAGCGGTGCGGTTGCGCTGTTCGTGGCGCGAGCGCGCCTGGCCGATCCGAGGTTCGAGCTGCACGAAGACAACCGGGCCGAGGTGGTGGACATCTGCCGGCGGCTGGACGGCATCCCGCTGGCCATCGAGCTGGCGGCGGCGCGCGTGCCGCTGCTCGGCGTGGCCGGCTTGCGTGCACGACTGGACGAGCGCTTCCATGTGCTGACCGCCGGTGCGCGTGCCGTCATGAAGCGCCACCAGACGCTGCGCGCTGCGCTGGATTGGAGCCATGGGCTGCTGACGCCGGTCGAGCAGATCGTCTTCCGTCGTCTGGGGGTGTTCGCCGGGGGCTTCACGCTCGACGCGGCGCAGGGCCTTGTCGAAGACGAGGACATCGACGGCTGGGACGTGCTGGAGCACCTGGGCGCGCTGGTGGACAAGTCGCTGGTCGTGGCAGACGGCAACCCGTTGCCTCGCTACCACCTTCTGGAGTCCACCAGACTCTACGCGCTGGAGAGGCTCGCCGACGCTGCTGAGACCGAGGCCTTGCTGCGAGGTCATGCGCGGAGCTTTGCCCAGTTCGCACTGGACCAGGACGGCGAGATCGCGGCCCATGGCAGAGGTGCAACGGCCCTTGCGCGTCTGGACGTCGAGCGCGACAACCTTCTGCATGCCTTGGCCTGGTGTGACCGCGAAGGGGACCCCGACGCCGCCAGGATCGGGCAGCAATTGGCAGGGTCCCTGCGCTACTGGTGGTCTTCACGCGCACTGCTGCCGCAGGGACTGCGGCTGATGCGGGCTGCGCTGGCGCGTGCTGCCGGGCTTGCGCCAGACGCCCCTCGCGTCAAGTTGCTGGCCGCTGCAGCACAGGCTGCGTCCTGGACCGGTCAACCCGAGTCGGAATCCGTTCTGATCGACGAGATGCTGCGGGTCACCGAAGCGATCGGTGACGCCGTGGGCCTGGCCACCGCCCACCTGCTCGCCGGACACCACGCCATGGACGCCGATCGACTCGACGACGGCGAACGCCACCTGCGAAAGGCACTCCAGAGCGCGCGCTCCTTGGGCCACTCGCGGGTGGAGAGTGCCGCACTCAACGGCCTCGTGGTGCTGGCGAGTGCGCGTGGACTCCATGACGAGGCGTGGGTCCTTGCACAGGAGCAGCTGGCCGCGCGTCGATCGAGCGGTCATACCTACAACCTGATGGCGTTTCTGCTGAATGCCGGCATCGTGGCAGTGGCGCGTGGTGACCGGGTCAACCTGCAGGCGCTCGTCCTGGAAGCCGCCACGCTGCTGCCCCTGACGGACTCGCGCTTCGGCGAGCTGTTGCTGATCCGGGTGCTGGCCCCGCTGCTGGCGATGCACGGGCGCTGGGTTCCCGCCGTGACACTCCATGCCGCAGCCGAAGCAAGGGCGCGCGAGACGAGCCAGCCCTCGATCGACGTCCTGAAGCTTCGCCAGCAGCGTGATCTGTCGCAGGCCAGGGAGGTCATCGGCCAAGCTGCCTACGACGCTGCCTGGGCAGAAGGAACGGCGCTGGACGCGCGGGCCGCCAGCGCACTGGCAGCGCGTGAACTGGACGTTCTGAAGGCCCCGCACGCTGCCGACGACAGCACGCTGCCGTCGGTGCCATGACACCGATGCCGGCGTCCGGCGGGCCACCTGTCCGTGGCGCCCGGCCGTCCGAAGCGCCCGGGCTCGGACCCCTCGGGGTGACAGGCGCGAAGCGACGTGGGGGTGGTTGTTTCCTAGTGCCGACGCCCATCGGCGTCCGGCCCCCGTCCCCGGGGCGACGGCGCCTCGGTGTCCAGGAACTCCACCTGCATGCTCACCACCTGGCGCGTGCGCGGGGCGCTGCGGCATGCCAGGCGGTAGACGGCTCGCCGGGTGGCCGCCTGGTGTGCGGGCTGGCCATGGAGGGTGCGCACGTTGCGCACCCGATCGCCTTCGACGTCGAACAAGACATCCACGAGGCTCGCGCCGTCGGCGTAGACGACGCGGGCAAGCATGGCCTGCAATTGCTCGTCGACGTTGCGACAGACCTCGCGCACGTCGGCACGCGCCAGGGTCGCGGCAGGCGACTGCGGATCCGTTGCGGCGGGCTGAGCGACGACTCCCGTCGTGACGGCGGCCAGCAGAGCGGCCAGCGTGCGGAGTGGATGCCTGCGTTGGATGAGGGTCATGGGTCTCTCCAGTGGATGCACCGGGGTGCGTTGCGAGGGAGTGAACTGTCCGGGCTGGGCATGCCTTCAGTCCTGGAGGGTGCTGAATCCCGGCCTGAATCGTTCTGACCGTCCAGTCCACGGACTTCGGCGCCGTGTCCTTGGGGCATCGGGGCGTGATGAGCCCGCCGACCCTGCGTTCCAGGTCAGAAGGAGGCACTGCGCAGTGACCGCGATGCAGTGCCTTCGCTCTCGCAGCCCACCCGTTGAGCGCGATCAAGCACCGCCACGCCGGCTGGTGTCATCGTGAGGACGGCATGCCGGTTCCGCCAATCGACCAGGCGCCGCGGTGGAACGCGGCATGCCGGCGCAGGCGTAGCTGCGCCCCTTCGTCATCGAATCCGGAGAACTCCTCATGACCGCCGCCCCCACCGAGATGCTGGCCCTGAACCGCCTGTACCACTGGGAGAAGACCACGCCCGGCCGCATCGCGCTCACGCAGCCCATGGGGCAGGGTGCGCTGCGCGACTTCACCTGGGCCGAACTGGCCGACCAGACGCGGCGCATGGCGGCCTACCTGCAGGCCCAGGGCTGGCCGCCGGGTTCCAAGGTGGCGATCCTGTCGAAGAACTGCGCCTGGTGGCTGATGAGCGACCTGGCGATCTGGATGGCCGGCCATGTCTCGGTGCCGCTGTACCCCACGCTGGCGGCCGGCACCGTGCGGCAGATCCTGACGCACAGCGACGCCAAGGCCTGCTTCGTCGGCAAGCTCGACGGCTGGGACGCCATGAAGCCGGGCATGCCGCCGGGCCTGCCCTGCATCGGCTACCCGCTGTCACCGCCCGACGTGCTGGCGCAGGTCGAGGGCTGGGACGCGATCTGCGCCCGCACGCCGCCGCTGCAGGGCGAGCCGACGCGCGGCGCCGACGAACTGGCCACCCTCATCTACACCTCGGGCACCACCGGCATGCCCAAGGGCGTGATGCACAGCTTCGGCAACTTCGCCTGGGCGCTGGACGCCGGCATCCAGCGCATCCCGATGACGGCCGAAGACCGCATGCTGTCCTACCTGCCGCTGGCCCACGTGGTCGAACGCGTGCTGGTCGAACACGGCTGGCTGCGCACCGGCCTGCGCGTCTACTTCGCCGAGTCGCTGGACAGCTTCGTGGCCGACGTGCAGCGTGCCCGTCCGACGATCTTCTTCTCGGTGCCCCGGCTGTGGGTCAAGTTCCAGCAGGGCGTGCACCACAAGCTGCCGCCGGCGCGGCTCGACCGACTGCTGTCCATCCCCTTCGTGGGCGGTCTGGTGCGGCGCAAGGTGCTCAAGGGCCTGGGGCTGGACCAGTGCCGCATCGCCGCGGCCGGGGCCGCGCCGATGCCGGTGGCGCTGCTGGCCTGGTACCGCAGGCTGGGCCTGCCCATCAACGAAGGCTACGGCCTGACCGAGAACCTGGCGGTGTCGCACCTCACGCTGCCGGGCGTGAACCAGGAAGGCAGCGTGGGCCCGGTGTACGACGGCGTCGAGGCGCGCATCGACGAGAAGACCGGCGAGATCCAGATGCGCAGCCCGGCGGTGATGTCGGGCTACTACCAGATGCCCGAGCAGACGCGCGACAGCTTCACGGCCGACGGCTGGCTGCGCACGGGCGACAAGGGGCGCATCGATGCGCAGGGCCTGCTGCACATCACCGGCCGCGTCAAGGACCTGTTCAAGACCAGCAAGGGCAAGTACGTGGCCCCTGCGCCGATCGAGGACAAGCTGGTGATGCACGAGGCGGTCGAGGCCTGCGTCGTCACGGGGGCCAACCTGGGCCAGCCGCTGGGCATCGTGATGCTGAATGCCGAGGCGGCCAGGCGCGCCGCAGACGCCCCCGCCCGCACCGAGCTCGAGGCCACGCTGAAGGAGCACCTGGGCCGCGTCAACGAGACGCTCGACCCGCACGAACGGCTGGAATGCCTGGTGGTGGCGGCGCAGGCCTGGTCGGTCGAGAACGACGTCATCACGCCCACCTTCAAGGTCAAGCGCAACCGCATCGAAGAGCTGTACTCGGCGAACTACGAGCACTGGGAGGCTTCGGGGCGCAAAGTCATCTGGCAGGCGCCCTGAGAGGCGGGCCCGCGACGCCTGCGGCCGGCTCAGCGCCAGCCCAGCACGGTGTGGCCGCGTTCCTTCAGACAGCGGTCCACGAACTCCCGGTGCACGCGGTCGGGCTCGTTCCAGTTCAACAGCACGCCGGCCAGCGTGCCGGCGGCCTCACCGGCTGCCGCGCCGCGGGCCCGGGACCAGGCATTGCGCGAACCGACCACCAGCGAGTCGACGGCTTCCTTGACGAACTCCGTTGCGCCGCGTCGCGTGCTGGCCTGCGTGAGCGTGGCGCCCTTCACACCGTTGATGCCCACCGCCTGCTCGGCACGCGTGCGGCAATGGCTCAGGTCGCTGTCGAATCGCGCGGCCTTGGCTGGCGAGGCGCTGGCTTCGTAGGCCACCGGTGCGGCGGTGCTGGCACAACCGGCCAGCAGCGCCGCCGCCAGCAGCGCCGCCAGGGGGGATCGAAAGGGCATCGGGGACTCCTCGTCTTCGGGAGGCCCACAGAAGCACCGGCGACGCCGAAAAATACATGGCAGCCGGCTCATGACATGCATTCGGCGTTCCAGCGCTTGGCGTTTCCCATCTGGGCGGCCAGGCGATCGCAGCCGATGATGCGGGACCATGAACGACGAGCCGCTGTCCATCACCCGCCTGGTCGCCGATCACGTGGAGGCCTACCGCGCCCTGATGCTGGAGGCCTACGAGCTGGCCGCCGATGCCTTCACCTCCACCGCCGAGGAGCGCCGGGCCGAGCCGATGTCGTGGTGGCTCAAGCGCATCGCGTCGCCCTCGGGCCTGAACGTCGCCTTCGGCGCCGTCGACCGCCAGGCCGGCGGGCGGCTCGTGGGCACGGTCGGGCTGGAGTTCTCGGCCAAGCCCAAGACGCGGCACTCGGCGCTGGTGCTGGGCATGTACGTCACCCCCGCCGCACGCGGCCGCGGCCTGGCGGCGCAGCTGATGCAGGCGGCCGTGGCCGAGGCGCGCTCTCGGCCCGGCCTGCGCAGCCTGACCTTGACCGCGACCGAAGGCAACGAGGCGGCGATCGGCCTGTACCGCTCGATCGGCTTCGTGGCCTGGGGCGTGGAGCCCGAGGCCATCCTCACGCCCTCGGGCTTCAAGGGCAAGGTGTTCATGAACATGGACCTGACGGGCACGATGCCTGAACGCCTGCCACCAGCCGCGCCGCAGACGATTCGGTGAGACCGGCGTTCCCGCCCGCGCCACCGACCTGCGCTGGGCCGGATCGCCAAATCCGGCACGCCACCGGGCTGCGGCGTGCTCAGTTCCGGCTGGTCCGTGCCGATGAGCCACGGATGAAGAGATTCCCGCCGGCCTCCGCCCAAGGCTCCGACTTCGAGGCCGTGAGTTCGGTCCTGGAGGGCGAGGTTCAGGCCGTCGTCAAGCGACTGGCCGCCGATCCCCACGCCCTGGCGCGACTGGTCGAGGAACACCGCATCTTCAAGGAAGCGATCGAGAAGAGCCCGGTGGCCTATTGCGTCTACGACGCCGACGACTGCCTGATCGCGTCGAACGCCGCCTATGCCAGGCTGCATCCGGCGCTGCACACCTTCGCCCGCGACCACCACGGCCGGCGCGCCGTGCACTACGCCGACCTGGTGCGCGAGCAGCTGCGCGGCGACTTGCCGCCCGACCAGCTGGAGCAGGCCGTGGCCGAGCGTGTGCTGGCCCAGCGCCAGGCCGACGGCAAGCAGGTGCTGCGGCACTACCGCGAGCTGGGCTACTTCAGGCTCACCAAGTACCCGCTGTCCAGTGGTGCCGTGGCAGGGCTGGCCTTCGACGTCAGCGAACTCAAGCAGCGCGAGGCCGAACTGACGCAGGCCCGGGCCGACGCCGAGCAGGCGACCCGGCAGGCGCAGCACAGCCTGGAGCTGGAGCGCCAGCGCAAGCGCGAAGCCCGCCTGCTGTCGGAGCTGGGCGAGTGGCTGCAGAGCTGCAAGACGCTGCAGGAACTGTTCCAGGTGATCGGTCGCTACATGGCGCAGATCTTCCCCGGCACCGTGGGCGAGCTCTACGTCTACAGCAACTCCCGCGACGTGCTGGACGGCGTCTGCGCCTGGAACCGGCCGCAGCAGCTCGTCGATCACTTCCAGCCCGACGAGTGCTGGGCGCTGCGCCGAGGGCGCATGTTCAAGCACGGTGCGGGTCTGGTCAACTTCCCCTGCGGACACGCGCACGACGTCGATCCCGCCGGCCCCGCAGCCGCCTACCTGTGCCTGCCCATCATCGCCCATGGCGACACGGTGGGGCTGCTGCACATGCGCTTCGGCGCCTTGCTGGAAGACGGGACGGCAGACGCGGACCGGGCCCGCATGGACGAGGAGGCCTGTGCCTTCGCGGTGCAGTGCTCGGAGCAGATCAGCCTGGCCATCGCCAACGTCAAGCTGCGCGACGAGCTGCGCGACCAGTCCACGCGCGACCCGCTCACCGGCCTGTACAACCGTCGCTTCTTCTTCGACACCTGCCGCCAGGCCCTTCAGCAGGCCAGCCGCAGCGGCGACACGGTGAGCGTGATCTCGCTGGACGCCGACCACTTCAAGCGCTTCAACGACACCCACGGGCACGATGCCGGAGACACCGTGCTGCGCAGCGTGAGCGACCTGCTGGGTTCGATGTTCCAGGGCCGCGAGGTCGTGGCCCGTCTGGGCGGCGAGGAGTTTTCGGTGCTGCTGCCGGGCAGCTCCGCCGAGCAGGCCGCGGCGCGTGCCAACGAGATGCGACAGCGCGTCGAAGAGCTGCGCATCCGCTACCGTGATCTCGACCTGCCGCGCATGACGGTCTCCGCCGGCGTGGCTTCGTTCCCGTGCTTCGGCCCGACCACCCAGGATCTGCTGCGTGCTGCCGACGCGGCGCTCTACGTTGCCAAGGACGCCGGCCGCAACCTGGTCAGCGTGGCTGCGGCGCCTGCCGGGCCAGGCCGCGCTTAGCAGGTGCGCGGGCGCATCGGCGCGCGCCGCCGGTCGCGGTTCAGCCGGGCCGAGAGAGGTCCTTGAAGAGCAGGGCGCTGGCCAGCTGCCACTCGCGCTTCACCGTGGCCGCCGAGACCCCCAGCACCTCGGCCGTTTCCTCGACCGACAAGCCGCCGAACACGCGGCATTCGACGACGCGGCACTGCCGGGGTGAGCGGTCCTCCAGCGCACGCATCGCGCGGTCGAGGTCCAGCAGTTCGTCGATGGCGTCCTCGGCCACCAGCGGCACGTCCTCCAGCGGCAGGTGCTGCGCGCCGGCGCCGCGCTTGGCTGTCCGCCGCGACTCGGCATAGTTCACCAGCACCTGCCGCATGGCCTTGGAAGCCGTGGCAAAGAAGTGGTGGCGGTTCTCGAACCGCGGCGCGGCGGCGCCGGCGAGCTTGATGAAGGCCTCGTGCAGCAGCGCCGTGGTGTTCAGGGTGTCGTCGCCGCTCCAGCGGCGCCGATGCGAGCGTGCCAGGCGGTGCAGCTCGTCGTAGACGAGCGCGAAGACCTGCTGCATCGCCCGCGGGTCGCCAGCGCGCGCACCGTCCAGCAGCGCCGTGACCGAGGCCGCGGCCGGGCCCGGCACGGCCGGGGCGGGTGACTGCGCGGGCGCGGGTTCGGGGGTGGCGGAAGGGGCGTTCATGGGGGTCGCGGAGTGAGCCCATTCTGGGTTAGAAGCGGTATTCAAGCCATCGATGCCTGCCCTGGAGCCGAGGGAATCTGCCGATGCCAACCCACCCGACGGTCGCTGCCGAAAGGCTCTTCGCCGAGCTGATCGACCTGGACGCGGCGCAACGGGCCGTCCGGCTCGCCGCCGACTGCGCCGACCAGCCCGCACTGCGGGCCGAGGTCGAGTCCCTGCTGGAGGCCGCCCTGCGCGGCGCCGACTATCTCGACGGCCTGCGCCTTCGCCTCGGGCTGGCCGCCGACGCCGAACCCGGCCGGGAAGCCGGGAACGTCGGCCCCTGGCGCCTGATCCGCGAACTGGGCAGCGGCGGCATGGGGCAGGTGTGGCTGGCCGAACGCACCGACCTGCTGCAGGGCCGCCAGGTGGCGCTGAAGCTGCCGCACCTGTCGGGCGGCGCGTGGCGGCGATCGGGCCTGGCCGAGCGGCTGGCGCGGGAGCGCGAGATCCTGGCCACGCTGGAACACCCCCACATCGCGCGGCTGTACGACGCCGGCATCACACCGGCGGGCCAGCCCTGGCTCGCGCTGGAGTACGTGGCGGGTGAGCGCATCGACAGCTTCTGTCGCGCGCGCGCCCTGCCGGTGGCCGAGCGGCTGAAGCTGTTCCTGCAGGTGGCCAGCGCCGTCGCGCACGCGCACGCCCAGCTCGTCGTGCACCGCGACCTGAAGCCGGCCAACATCCTCGTCACCGACCGCGCGGGGGTGTTCGAGGTGAAGCTGCTCGACTTCGGCATCGCCAAGCTGCTGCAGGACGACGCGCACGGCAGCGGCGGGGCCGAGAGCGCGCTCACGCGTGACGCCGGTCGCCCCCTGACGCCCGACTACGCGAGCCCCGAGCAGATCCTGGGCCAGCCCATCGGCACGGCCAGCGACATCTATTCGCTGGGTCTGCTGCTGTTCGAGTTGCTGGCCGGTGTGCACCCGCGCCGGGCAGCGGCATCCGGGCCCGCCGCACCTGGCGATGCCTTCGAGCGCGGCGACGTGCCGCGCCCCAGCGCCCTGGCGCCGGCGGGCTGGCGACGGCCACTGCGCGGCGACCTCGACACCATCGTGCTCCAGGCCCTGAAGCAGGCTCCGGCCGAGCGCTACGCCACTGTGCTGGCGATGGCCGAAGACGTGCAGCGCCACCTCGACCACCGGCCCGTGCTCGCGCGGCCCGATGCCTGGGCCTACCGAGCGGCCCGCTTCGTGCGACGCCACCGGGGCGCCGTGGCGACCGGCGGGGCGGTGACGGCCGCCTTGCTGACGGGCGCCGCCCTGGCCGTCTGGCAGGCCGATGCGGCGCGCAGCGAGCAGCGGCGTGCCGAATCCGTGAAGAGCTTCGTCGCCGACCTGTTCCTCGACGCCGACCCCTACCGCACGACGAGCCGGGAGCCCACGGTGGCTGGCCTGCTGCAGGCGGCGCAGCAGCGGCTGGACGGCGTCGCCGGGGCAGCGCCTGCCGTGCGGGTCGAACTGCTGCTGATGATCGGCGCCAGCCATGCCGGGCTGCAGCAGTTCGATCGCGCCGAACCCTTGTTCGACCAGGCCCTGGCCCTGGCCCGTCGCGAGCTGGGTGCCGACCACGACCTGGCCCGCCAGGCGCGGCTGTCCCTGATCGACCTGTACCGCCACCGGGGCCGGCTGGCCGAGATGAAGACCGAGCTGGACGCCTTGCTGCCCATGCTGCGCCAGCCGCGCACCCCGGCGCAACGCGAGCTGCTGCTGCAGGCCGTTCTGCTGACGGCCCACCTGGCCATCGACGAGGGTCGCTACGCCCCTGCGCGCGACGCGGCGCGCGAAGCGGTGAACCTGTCCACGGCCCTGCACGGCGGCCGGCACCCGGCCACGGTCGATGCCCAGATCGTGCTGGCGACGGCCCTGAGCTTTGCCGCCAACGCCGATGTGGTCCCCTTCCCGGCAGCGCTGGAACAGGCCGCCCTGGCCCACCGGCTGACGCTGGAAGTCCATGGCGAGGACCACGCCAAGGCCCTGGACGCGGGCCTGGCGTACGGTGCGGCCCTGCATGACGCCGGCCGCTTCGGGGAAGCGCGCGGCATGCTGGAAACCGTGATGCGTGGCCTGCTGAAGACGCTCGGTGACGGGGCCGCAGCGGTGGCGTATGCGGCCAACGATCTGTCCCGCAATGCGCTCGAGCTGGGCGACGAAACGGCGGCGCTGCACTACGCCGAGTGGTGCCTGAAGCTCCATCTGCGACAGACCGGACCGGATTCCCTTTATGTCGCCCTGGCCCGACGGCAGCTCGGGCGCAGCCTGCTGGCCCTGCACCGGACCGCGGCGGCCCGGGCCGAGTTCGAACACGCCCTGCGGGTCATCACGGTCCAGCGCGGTGCCGACTCGCCGCTGGTGCTGAATGTCACCGCCCTGCTGGCCCTGGCCGAGGTGCAGGCCGGCCAGGTCGACGAGGCCTGGCGCCTGCTGGCACCGCGCATGGCGGCTTTTCAGCAGGCCTTCCCCGGCCTGCGCCACCTCGGCCTGCGCGTGGCCGGGCTGGTTCGCGAAGGCCAGGGCGATCTGTCTGCCGCGGCCGCGCTGCAGGACCAGGCCCTGGCCGCCTTGCCCGAACGCGCCGGGGAACGCACGCGGCGCAACATCCTGCTCGGCGAGCGTGCGCGCGTGGCGCTGGGCCAGGGCGAGGCCGCCGCTGCGCTGGCCTGGCTGGACCGCGTGGTGCGACCCGAGGGGTCGGTGTCGCCCTCGCTCGAAGACGCCGAGCGGCAGCTCACGCGCGGCCGTGCCCTGCTCGCGCTGGGCCGCCCGGCCCAGGCCCTGGAGGCCCTGCAGCAGGCCGAAGCCGCCTGGCAGGCCCTGGCGCCGCAGGCGGCGGCCGCCCGGGCTGCACAACGCTGGCGCGCCCTGGCGCAGCGCGGGGGGGCGGTGGCGCAGCGCTAGCCGGCGGGGCGGGAGATCGCGCGCGCACCCCCCAGTTCATGGCAGACGCCGATGGGCCCTGCCCGCGCGGCATCCGGTATGTGCAGGTGGAAGCGGACCCGTCCCGGATCCGCGAGCTCCTCGGAAAGGGGAATTCGATGTCTCTGCACCTGACCTGTTCGCGCGGGCGGTCGACCGCCCGCGCTGCAGCCCTGCTGGCGGCACTGGCCGCTGCGGCGCCTGCTTCGTCCACGATCCTCACCTTCGACCAGGTGCGCGGCGCGTCGGCCGGCAACCCGGTCATTCCCACCTTCGGCGGCGCCACGGTGCCGCTGGACTACGGCGACCGGGTCGTCGGCAGCCCGATGAACGTGCCCGGGGGGCAGTTCACCTACGGCCAGGCCGGCGAAGGCTTCACGCCCAACGTGAGCGTCGAGATCTTTTCCGGTGCGGCCTCGCCGGCCGGCGCCGGCGTGACCCTGTGGGAGACGGGCTATGGCGACCTGAGCAACGTGCTGCTGGCCAACAACGCGTCGAACTTCCTGGCCGTGCGGCTGACCGCCGATCCGGGCCACCGGGTCGGCCTGTTCGGCTTCGACCTCGCGGGCTGGCCGAACAGCGACTACCTGATCCGGGGCGTCAGCGTGATCGGCGACGCGGGGCTGCTGTTCTCGCAACTCGACGTGCTGGTCGAGGGCGACCTCGCCGGGCCGCGGCACACGTCGTTCCTGTTCGCCGACGGGCTGTTCGGCAGTGAACTGCTGCTGACCATCGACTTCTCCAACCTCGGCGGCGGCCAGCACGACAACATCGGCCTGGACAACCTCCGCTTCGGCCAGGACCCGCCGCCCGCGGGACCGCCGGATGGCGGCGGCCCCGTCACGCCGGCTCTGCCCGAGCCCGGCACGCTGTCGCTGGCTGCCGCGGCGCTGCTGGGCACCCGGCTGCTGCGGCGGCGCGCGAAGCGGCGGTAGATCGTGGCGATGACGAGCGCGACGGCGCTTCGGTGCAGGCGCTGGTCTAGGCCACGGGCTTGTGGAAGCCCAAGGCCCTCATCGGTCCCGCCAGCGACTGCTTCGATCCGGCCATGCCGGCCCAGGGGTCGGCGCCGCGCCGCGAGTGGTGCTCGTGCGCATTGCCGATGGTCCAGGCGTCGGGCGCCTTCACGTCGGCCAGTTCGTCCCAGTCGATCGGCATCGACACGCCCAGGCCGGGCCGTGCGCGCGCCGAGAAGGCCGCCACCGTGGTGGCGCCTTCGCCGTTGCGCAGGTAGTCGACGAAGATGCGGCCCTTGCGGTTGGCCGGGCCGCTCTTGGCGACGAAGCGCTCGGGCACGTGCTGCGACAAGTGCTCGACCACGGCCTTGCTGAAGGCCTTGACGGTCGTGAAGTCCCAGCGCGGGGTCAGCGGCACGACCAGATGCAGGCCCTTGCCGCCGCTGGTCTTCAGCCAGCTCTGCAGGCCCAGTTCCGCCAGCAGCGCGCGCGTGAGCAGCGCGCCTTCACGGATCGCCGGCCAGCCCACGCCATCGCCGGGGTCGAGGTCGAACACCATGCGGTCGGGCTTCATGAGGTTCTTCGTGGTCGAGTTCCAGGTGTGGAACTCGATGACGTTCATCTGCGCCGCGCCCAGCAGTGCGGCGTGCGTGCGCACTTCCAGCAGCGGATCGTGCCCGGGCCACGGCGCTGGGTCGAGCTCCTGCACGCCGGGCAGGGCGGTCTTGCCGCCGTGCTTCTGGAAGAAGCTCGATCCGCCCACGCCCGAGGGCGCGCGCACCAGCGCCACCGGGCGCCGTGCCAGGTGCGGCAGCATGAACTCGGCCACGCTGTCGTAGTAGCGCACCAGGTCGAGCTTGGTGTGGCCCGAGGCGCTGTCGACGATGCGATCGGGGTGCGAGACTTTCAGCTTCTTCAATGCCGGGCTGATGACGGGTGGGGTGTCGGGTGGAGTGTCGGGCGCGGCGGTCGGCGCGCGGGTCTTGCGGATCGTCGTGGGGGCCAAGCTCGTCTCCGTCGCCGGTTCCTCGCGCACGATGGCGCGCGCCGGCTTGTCGCTGCGCACCGCGATGAAGGACGCGTGCCGGATGTGGCCGGCAGGCGTCCATTCGCCGAAGCTCACTTCCACCACGGTGCGCGGCCGGACCCAGTGCACGGCGCCGGCACCTGCCGCGGCGCCGCGTTGTCGTGCCCAGCGGTTCGCCGCCAGGGCCCCGGCTTCGAAGGGCGACACCGAGGTTTCCAGCCCGCGCAGCGTCTTCAGCAGCGCACGCGCCGCGGTGCTGTCCCACCCCGTGCCCACCTTGCCGGCGTGCTGCAGCCGCCCCTGGTCGTCGTGCACGCCCAGCAGCAGGCTGCCGACGGCGCCGGCCTCGTCGCTGCGTTCGACGTAGCCGCCCACCACGAACTCCTGCCGCCGGTGGCACTTCAGCTTCAGCCAGTCGGTGCTGCGCGTGCCGCGATGAGGTGCATCGGCGCGCTTGGCGATCAGCCCTTCCAGGCGCGCGGCGCAGGCCTGCCGCAGCAGCCCGTCGGCGAGATCGCCGCCGCCTTCGCCCCGCGGCAGGCTGAGGTGAAGCGGGCCGTTGTCCCCTTCCAGGTGCGGCTGCAACCATTGCCGCAACAGCGCCTGCCGCGCGTAGAGCGGTGCGTCGCGCAGGTCGTGCCCTTCGAAGTAGAGCAGGTCGAAGACGAAGTACTCGATGGGCGGCCCGCCGCGCCCGGCGCGCCGCTGCGGAGTGCGCGTGCCGTCGAAGGCGTTCTGCAGCGCGCTGAAGTCGCCGCCGCCGCGGGCGCCCGGGCCGGGGGTGCCGGACACGACGATCTCGCCGTCCAGCCAGGCCGAGCCGGCCTGCAGCGAGGCCAGCGCCTCGGCCAGTGCCGGCATGCGATCGGTCCAGTCGTGACCGCCCCGCGTGATGAGCCGCGGCACGCCGCCTTCGATGCGCACCAGCAGCCGGTAGCCGTCGAACTTGGTCTCGTAGATCCAGCGCCCCTGGCGCGGCACGGCGCTGGCCAGCACGGCCAGCTGCGGCGCCAGGGTCTCGGGCAGCGGCGCGGCCCGGGCGCCCTGCGGCGCGGCATCCTTCGGCCGGCGGGCCGGGGCGGCCTTCTTCGCTGCCAGCTTCGGCTTCACGGCCGGCACGGCCTTCAGCACGCTGTCCGGCAGCGCCTGCACCACGTCGTACTCGGCCTGCGGCCGGGCCTGCGGATCGCGCTTCTTGAACAGCAGCCAGGCTTCCTGCTTCTCGCCCTCGCGCGGCTTCAAACGCACCAGCTCCCAGTGTCCGGCCAGCTTCTCGCCCTGCAGCTCGAAGGCCAGCTTGCCGGCGGCCAGGCCGGCCTGCGGGTCGCCCGCCGGCCGCCAGTGGCCGCGGTCCCACACGATCACGTGGCCTGCGCCGTACTGCCCCGCCGGAATGCGGCCTTCGAAATCCGCATAGGCCAGCGGGTGGTCTTCGGTGCGCACCGCCATGCGCTTGACGGCCGGGTCCAGGCTCGGCCCCTTGGGCACGGCCCAGCTCAGCAGCACGCCGTCCAGTTCCAGGCGGAAGTCGTAGTGCAGCCGCGTCGCGTCGTGCTTCTGGATCACGAAGCGCCGCTGCGCGCCCGGCTCGGCCGGGGTGGTGTCGGCCGGCTCGGGGGTCAGGCTGAAGTCGCGCCGGTCGCGGTAGCGCTGCAAGGCCGCGGTGGCCCCGGCCGGGGCCACGCGTGCGGCGGCAGGTGCGCGGGGCATCGCCGGGCAGCCGCCGCCGTCAGGCCCGCTTGCGCGGCGCGGCCTTGCGCGAGGTGATGGCCTTGGCGGGCGCCTTGCGGGCCGGCTGGGCGGCCTCTGTCTTCCGGGTCTTCGGCGCGTCCGCTGCCTCGCCGCCCTTGCGCGCGCCCACGCTGCGCCTGAGCAGCTCGGTCAGGTCGACCACGTTGCTGGGGGCGGGCTCGGTGCCGGCTTCCAGCGGTTCCACCGCCTCGGTGTGGCCCGTTTCGGCGCGGCGGTCCACCAGGGCCTGGATGGCCTGCGTGAAGCGGTCCTCGTAGCGCTCGGGTTGCCAGCGCTCGGTCATGTCCTCGATCAACTGCACGGCCATCTTCAGCTCGGCGTCCTTCAGGCTCGCCGCCTGGCGGCCTTCGGGTGGCAGCTTGAGCTCGGTCCAGGGCCGCACCTCGTGCGCCCAGCGCAGGGTGTCCAGCATCAGCGCCGGGCCCGAAGGCACCAGCACCGCGAGGTGTTCCTTGGTGTGCATCACCAGCCGCGCGATGCCCACCACGCCGGCCGCCAGCATGGCCTCGCGCAGCAGCGTGTAGACCTTCTCGCCCTTGGCGATGGGCTCCAGGTAGAAGGGCTTCTCGAGCATCGTGAACGGAATCTCGGTCGGCTGCACGAAGCACTCGATCTCGATGGTCTGCATCGTCTTCGGATAGGCGGCCTTGATCTCGTCGTCGCCCAGCACGACGTAGTCGCCGCCGGGCAGCTTGACGCCGCGCACGATGTGTTCCTTGGTGATTTCCTTGCCGGTGCGCTTGTTGATGCGCTTGTAGCCCACCGGGTCCATCGAGCGCTTGTCGAGCCAGTCGAAGTCGATGCCGCTCTCGCTGGACGCAGGGTAGAGCGCCACGGGCACGTGCACGAGGCCGAAGCTGATGGCGCCTTTCCAGATCACGCGGGGCATGGCGCGGTGCGGGCAAGCGGCGGGCCTGCGGTGCATCCGTTTCCAGGGGGCCCGCTGGGCCCGGCGTTTCAGGCTGCTGCCAGCGTGGCCAGGGCCTCGTCGCACCAGCGCTGCAGACCCTCGTCGACGACTTCATCGCGCAGCTGCTGCATGCGCATTCGCTGCGCTGCCAGGGCGGCCTTGTCGCTGCGGGCCTGCTGCGCCCAGGCCAGCGCCTCGTGCGCGAAGAAGCGCTCGAAGGCGTCGGCCTCGGGCTGGTCGGCGTGGGCGTCGATGCCGGCCAGGCAGGCCTGGGCATGCACCAGGGCCTGGTCGCCCTGGCCCAGCACGGCGTGGCAGCGGGACAGGCGGTACTCGGCCCGCTCGGCATGCACCCAGGTGCCGGCCGAGCGCCACAGCCGCGCGGCGTCGGTGGCGGCCAGCAGCATCAGCGCGTCGACCTCGGCATCGCCGCGCGGGCCCTCCTGCAGCTCCGCCGCCAGGTTGTTGCAGGTCGCTGCCAGGGCGCGGCGCGCGGCGGCCTCGGGATGGGCCAGGGCCTGCGGCGCCTCGTGCCGGAGCATCGCGGCGGACTGCGCGGCGCGACCGGTGGCGGCCCACACCGCCCACAGGCCCTGCATGCCGCGCCAGCGCAGCGCCTCGGCGGTGGGCGGCGGCGTGCGGCCTGACAACAGGGCCAGCACCCAGTGCGTGCGCTGCAAGGCGGCCGCGGTGGGTTCGGCGGTGGCCAGTGCGTCGGGCAGCGACCGGACGAAGGCTTCGAGGCCGGAGGGTTCGTTCAGGTGCGACAACCAGATGTGTTCGGCCAGGCCGATCGCGTCGGCGGCGTCGCCGTCGGCCACCATCGCCGAGGCGCGCGCCTGCAGACCGGCGGCCACCTCTCGCGCCGACCCGGCGTGGCGGTCCCAGCCCTGCGAGACGAAATCGGCCAGCGACGGGGTGGGGGCATCGGCGAAGGGGTTGTGCATGGGCCGCCTCGTAGGTGGGTCAGTGGGTCGTGAAAGGGGTGTCGGGGATGTCAGCGCGAAGTCGCCAGTTCGCTCCAGCGCTGCGCCATCGCCGGGCGGTGGTCGAGGTCGTGGGCGACGCAGGCGGCCAGCACGCCGCCGGCCCGCGTGCGCGCCCCGGCGAAGATCACGGGGCGGCGCAGCACCTCGGCGTCGAACTGCTGCAGCGTCTTCAGCGAACGGCGGCGCTGCGCGATGAAGCGGCGTGCCGCGGCACGCCAGGGCCGGGCCTGGTAGTGTTTCTCCAGCGCCAGACGGTCGCCGTCGACCCCCGGCAGGTGCGGTCGGGTCTCGTCCAGGATGCGCTGGAAACGGGCCGTCCAGCCCAGGGTCTCGATGTCGGCCAGATGCCACAGGTGCTCGACCAGCGAGAAGCTGCCGTCGGCCGGCTGGAGACGGCCTTCTGCGGCGTCCATGGCCTCCAGCAGCCGCTGCACCGCGGCCGCCGTCTCGGCCAGGTAGCGGCAGGCGGCGGCCAGCGCGTCGGGCTGCATCACCGGCTGGCCCTGCAGCAGCGACGACGGGGGTGCTGCCAGCAGCATGGCGATCGGATCGCCGCGGCTCGCGGCGGGCACGGCGCGCTGGCGCGGGCTGGCCGGCACGGCCAGGAGCGTGCCCCGCACGGCCCTGCCGTCGGGGGTCGCCAGCTGCGCCGTGGTCAGCGCGGTTCTCATGGCGCCGAGTGCCGCGTCGTGTTCGCGCGCCGTGCTGGTCACCCAGCGCGTGGGCAGCGCCTGCAGCGGCGCCGGGTTCAGGTAATGGTGCTTCTCGCGGCCGCGCCACACCGGCACCACCAGCTCCGCGTCTTCCAGCAGCGACAGGTGCTTGGACAGCGCCTGTCGGCTCTGCTCGAACCCGAACAGCAGTTCGGTCAGCGTGAGGCCCGGCGCATCACGCAGTCGGTCGAGCAGAGCACGGCGCGTGCGGTCGGCCAGGGCGCGCAGCAGGAGGTCGAGGCGATCGTCCAAAGGGAGGAAAGGCAACGAAAGGGTTGCATGATGCCGCGGTGTCCGCGTCAGCGCAAGCACTCGCCGGCCCGCCAACCGCAAAGCGAGCCCGAGCACGGCTTGACCGGGGCCGTTGCCTTGTCATGCGCCTTCGCGCCGAACCGGTCCGAGCTGCGGGAAGACTTCGCGCGCAAAGGTCGCGCAGCGGGAACCCGGCGTCACTGATCTGGATCCACTTCGCTCCCCCATCGCTGTTCCATACTGTTGCAGCAGTCAGACCGCTGTCGCGCCCAAGGAGACCTCCACCATGACCGCACTCGGCCCCATCCTCGTTGCCACCGACTTCTCGTCGCAGGCCCGGCATGCGGCAGACCGTGCCGCCCGCCTGGCGCACGAGACGCACGCTGCGCTGACGCTGATGCACGTGCTGCCGGGCGAGCCGCTGGCACGGATCCGCGAGTGGCTGGGCGCGTCCAGTGGGCCGGAGGCGAAGATGCGTGAAGAAGCACATCACCGCTTGCACGAGCTCGCGGCCGAGCTCGCGAGCAGCCGGCAGGTCCCCGTGAACGCGCAGGACGCGTCGGGGTCGCCCCTGGACGAGATCCTGCAGGCGGCCGAACGCCTGGACGCACAGCTGCTGGTGCTGGGCGCGCGGGGTGTGGGCTTCCTGCGCCGCCTGGTGCTGGGCACCACGTCCGAGCGCCTGATGCGCCGCACCGACCGCCCGCTGCTGGTGGTGCGGCAACTCCCGCACGAACCCTATCGCCGCGTGCTGGTGGCGGTCGATTTTTCGCCCTGGTCCCGCGACGCCGTGGCGCTGGTGCGCCGTGTCGCGCCGAACGCCCGCATCGTGCTCCTCACGGTGTTCCAGGTGCCGTTCGAAGAAAAGCTGCACTTTGCCGGCGTCGACGCCGCCACCATCGAGACCTACCGACGGCAGGAACGTGCACAGGCCCTGCAGGGGCTGCAGACGCTGGCCCGCGAGGCCGCACTGTCGCCCTCGCAGTGGGAGCCCTGCGTCGTCGAAGGCGACGCTTCCACGCGCATCGTCGAGAACGAGCAGTCGCAGGACTGCGATCTCGTGGTGCTGGGCAAGCACGGCCAGTCGGCCACGGCGGACCTGCTGCTGGGCAGCGTGACCAAACATGTGCTGGCCGAGGGCAGCGCCGACGTGCTCGTGTCGACGCGGCGAGCCAGCTGAACAGCCGCTCGTGCACGAAGCCGGGGTCCGCCGCTTCAGCGCAGGATGCCGGCCTCGACGTTCGCCAGCGCATCGGCGGGCCCGAACAGCACCAGCGTGTCGCCCGCCCGGAGCAGGGTGGCGGGATCGGGCTGCAACTGGCGCCGGCCCTGATGCACCAGGGCCGTGACCACCACGCCATCCAGCGGCAGCCCCGACAAGGGCAGGCCGACAAGGCGGGATTCCGGCGGCAGCTTCACGGCGTGCAGCCGATCTGCAGCCGGGTCGGCCTCGAAGCTGCCGTGCAGGTTGTCGCCGGCGAACAGCTCCCGCAGATGGCGGTAGTGGCCCGCACGCTCGGCCTGCACGCGGCGAAGCACGCGCGCCAGCGGCACGCCCAGCTGGAGCAGGGCCTGCGACGCGATCATCAGGCCGGCCTCCAGCGTCTCGGGGATCACTTCGGTGGCACCGGCCTTGCGCAGTTCGTCGACCGCGCCCTGGTCGCGTGTTCTCACCATCACGGGCAGGGTCAGGTACCGGGCGCGGATCTGCTGCAGCGTCCTGATCGCGGCGGCGGTGTCGTCGTGCGTGATCACGACCAGCCTGGCTGCACCCAGCCCCAGCGCCTCGAGCAGCTCGCCTTGCGCGCTGTCGCCGAAGTGCACGCGCTCACCGGCCAGACGAGCCTCGCGAACGCGGTCGGCGTCCAGGTCCAGCGCGGCGTAGGCGATGCCCTCCGACTCCAGGAAGTGGCCCAGGCTCTGGCCGACCCGCCCGTAGCCGGCCAGCAGCACATGGCCTGCCAGCGGCGTCGCTTCGGGCAGGGTCGGTTCCAGCGACGGTTCGGCGAGCGTTGTCGGGGCGGGCGAGAGCCGACGCGCGATCGCACCGTTGTAGCGGATCAGCACCGGCCCGGCGATCATCGAGAACAGCACCGACGCCAGCACGACCTGGCCGAGCCGTTCATCGAGCAGCTGGGCCTGCAGGCCCAGTGCGAGCAGCGCGAAGCCGAACTCGCCCCCGACGGCCAGCAGCGCGCCGGTTCGCCAGGCGGTCTGCATGTCGATGCCCGCGCGACGCACGATCGCGGCCACCAGCGATCCCTTCACGACCAGCAGCACGACCGCGCCCAGCAGTCCCCAGTGCCAGATGTCCGCCAGCGCGACGGGATCGATCAGGGTGCCGACGCCGATGAAGAACAGGCCCAGCAGCACATCGCGGAAAGGCCGGATGGTGGTCTCGACCTGATGCCGGAACTCGGTCTCGCCAAGCACCATCCCGGCCAGGAAGGCCCCGAAGGCCATCGACAGCCCCAGCGACTGCGTGATCGCGCCTGCGGCCAGCGAGACGAACAGCACCGTCAGCGTGAACAACTCGGCCGAACGTCGTGCGGCCACCCGCTGGAAGAGCGGGCGCAGCAGACGGCGCCCGACGAAGAAGACCAGCACGAAGGCCAGGGCCGCCTTGGCCAGGGCCAGCGCCAGTTCGCTGCCCAGCGACACCGCACTGGCCGTCGCCAGCACGGGAATCACGACGATGAAGGGCACGGCGGTGACGTCCTGGAACACCGACATGGCCACGCCGAGGCGGGCGTGCCGGCCGTGTTCCTCGGACTGCTCGGCGAGCTGCTTGCTGATGATGGTGGTGGACGACTGCGCGAACACGGCGCCGATGACGAAGGCCGCAGCCGCGGGCAGGCCGGCAGCCCAGGCCAGCAGGCCCACCACGGCGGTGGTCAGAGCCACCTGCGCGGTGCCCAGGCCCAGCACCAGGTGGCGCAGGGCATGGATCTGCGGCAGCGAGAAGTTCAAGCCGATGGTGAAGAGCAGGAAGACGATGCCGAAGATCGGTTCGGCATCGACCACCGGGCCCACCGTGTGCGGCCCCAGCAGCACGCCGACCAGCAGATAGCCCAGGCTGGAAGGGATGTGCAGCTTCTGGAACAGCAGCACCACGGCCACGGCGCAGCCGAGCAGCATCAGGATCTGTATGAACGAGGATTCGAGAGACATGGCGCGGCGTGGGAGGAGCCGGAATTGTCGTGGACGACATGACCCTACATCAGCCCGCCGGGCCGATGGAGGCTGCGGCGTGAGCTGCGTGGCCGAAGGCGTGAGATGCCGGCCAGGGCCCGCTGCCGACCTCAGGCAGGCCCGGCACCGGCGCGCAGCCGGTACGCCGCATCGCCCAGCACCACCTCGTCGCCCGCCCGCAGCTTGCGGCCGCGCCGCAGCTCGGGCTGGCCGTTCACGCGCACCCGGCCTTCGGCGATGAGCGCCTTGGCCGCGCCGCCGCTGCCGACGAGGCCGGTGGCCTTGAGCAGGGCGTCCAGCGTGATGTGGTCGCCGCGCAGGTCGAAGGGGGTGGGGGTCATGGTGGCATTGTCGGGCCGCGAAGAGGCGCCCGTCCGTCGTGCGGCCCCGATCGCTGCAACTGCGGTGTGAACCCGGTCCAGTTCGGCGTTTGGCGCGCCGCGCGGCCGCGCAGACTGTGTGCGGTCCACCCCCGCCCGCGATGAAAGCCGAGCCCATGTCCCTGCTGCGCAGTCCTGCCTTCCGCCACTATTTCTTCGGCCTGGCCTGCGTCGTCGCAGGCGCCGACTTCACGCACTCCACCGGATCGATGCTGCCCCTGGCCCTGGGCAGCGCCGTGGCCGTGATGACCATGGTGTCGCTGGTGCGCGAGCTGCGCCACCGCGCCGAGGGGCGGCGCCAGCGCTAAGCGTCCGGGCCGTCCGCGCCGTCCGCGCCGTCCGGGTCGAGGCCCTGCGCGGCGTCTTCGATCATCTGCTGCAGCACCGCGGCGTCGCCGATGCGCGTGGCCGCCAGCAGCGCGAAGCGCGCCAGGAACAGCGGCGCCTGCGTCGGGCCCAGCGTGGTCAGGGTCCTGCAGAGCTCGGTGTAGACGAGGTCCAGTTCGGCGTCGCTCAAGCGGGGTGAAGTGTTCATCGAGGTGTCCGCGCGGGCGTTCATGGCGGCAACAGGCGCTGCACGGCCGCGCCGATCGCCGAGGCATCGGCGCGCTGCCAGCGGCCGGCCACGTGGGCATCGGGCCGCAGCAGATAAGCCGTGCCTTCGACCGCGCCGAACATCGGCCACAGCGCACCGGTGTTGTCCTGCGCCGTGCCGTCCGCACCCTGGCAGGCCGTGGGCGCAGCCTGGGCTGGCCGCAGCACCTGCACGGCCATCGACAGGCCGCGCGCCGAGAGTTCCTCGCGCAGCGACTGCAGTGACACGGGCAACTCCTTGTTGCCGCTGAACAGCAGCAGGTTCAGCCCGGGGCCGAGCAGGTCGGTGAGGTGGCCCGCCACGGGCGTCGCGTCGTCCGTCGATGCCCCGGCGCCGGCTGCCAGGGCCTGCAGCGGACACTCGGGTACCACCTGCCCCGGCACCGGCCCGGCCTCGAAGGCGTCGACATCGGGTGTGTTCAGCGCGGAGTCGAGATAGGTGATGGCCGTGGTCTGGCGCGGGTTGATGAGCGGTCGCACGGCGGCGTGTTTCACCGCCAGGCCCAGCACGGCACGTCGCATCAGGTCGAAGGCGCTGGACGGCGGCGCCATGAACTCGGTGCTCTTGGTGCCGTGGCGCAGGTTCTCGTGCGCGGCAGCCACGCGTTCTGCGCTGTAGCTGTCCAGCAGCGAGGGCGCGGCCAGGCCCTTCACCACGAAGGCCAGCTTCCAGGCCAGGTTGTCGGCGTCGTCGATGCCCGAGTTGGCGCCGCGCACGCCGAAGATGGGCAGCAGATGCGCGGCGTCGCCGGCGAACAGCACGCGGCCGTGGCGGTATCGCTCCAGCGTCAACGCGTTGGCCTTGTACAGGCCGCTCCAGACGAGCTGCCAGGGCGCCGTCTCGCCCATCATGTCCAGCAGGCTCTGCACGCGCGGCGCCACGTTCCCGGGCAGCGTCGCGGCGTCGGGGTCTTCACCGTCACGCAGCTGGTAGTCGATGCGCCAGACGTCGCCCGGCTGCTTGTGCACCAGCACGGTGGAGCCCGGGTTGCAGGGCGGGTCGAAGTAGGCCAGGCGCTCGGTGGGGCGCTCGCTGTCCATCAGGATGTCGACGATGACGTAGCGGCCTTCGTAGCTGGTGCCCTGCAGCTTCAGCCCCAGCGCGTCGCGCAGGAAGCTGCGCCCGCCGTCGGCGGCCACGACCCAGTCGGCGTCGAGTGCGTAGTCGCCCTCGGGTGTGCTCACCGCCAGGCGGGCGCCATGCCCCGAAGTCTCGATGCCGGTGACGCGTGTCTGCCAGCGGATCTCGATCAGCTCGCTCAGGGCCTCGGCGCGGTCGAGCAGGATCTGCTCGATGCTGAACTGCGCCAGGTTCATCATCGGCGGCAGCTTCTGCAGCGCGTCGCTGGGCATGCTGAAGTGCAGCACCTCGGTGTCGCGGTAGAAGCTGCGCCCGCCGGTCCAGGGCAGGCCGATGCGCAGGAAGCCGTCGAGCGCGCCCAGCCGCTGCATGATCTGCAGGCTGCGCCGCGAGATGCAGATGGCCCGGCTGCCGACGCACACCGAGTCGTCGGCTTCCAGCAGCAGCACGCGCACGCCCTGCGTGGCCAGGCCCAGCGCCGTGACGTAGCCGACCGGACCACCGCCCACCACCACCACGGGGTGGTGTCGTGGGTCGGCGCCATCGTTCAGACCGGGCAGCGTGGCGGCGTGGGTCGCGGCGGTGAAGGGGTAGGGGGCGAAGGACGGGGTCATGGGAGGGGCAGGGCGTGCTGCGGGGGGCGAGGCAACGCCATTGTGGGGCGGCGCGCGGCCCGCCCGGCCGATGCGGCCTGACGGGCTTCGGGTTGAGCCAGCGCAATGCGGGGCCCCGTCGTGCCCGCTCGTGTCCCTCTTGTGTCTGCCACCGCACAGAGCGCAACGGGCGGGTCCCCGATATTCGGGTCAGCTCCGCCGCAGCCCGCGGCTGGACAGTCGAACGCTTCGATGCAAGCGCTGGAGAGCCCCATGAACATCCGTCACAACTTCGCCTTGTCGCTCGTCGTCCTGGCGCTGGCCGCCACTTCCGGTTGCGCCGTCATGCGCGACCAGGAATCGGTGGGTGCCTATGTCGACGACACCGTCATCACGACCCAGATCAAGAGCAGGATGACCGAGAGCCAGGCCGTCGCCGCCTCGAGCATCTCGGTGGAGACGCTCAAGGGCACCGTCATGCTGTCGGGCTTCGCCAAGAGCGCCGCGGAAAAGGCCGCGGCCGAGAAGATCGCCCGCGACGTGAACGGCGTCAGGGCGGTGAAGAACGAGATCACCGTGCGGCCCTGAGCCGGGGCGCCGTCGCGGCGCTCAGATGCCCGGCAGCTGCTTCGCCTCGCCTGCGGCAGGCCGCTGCTCGGCCTTCTCCATGTCTCAGGGTTGCTCTGACTTGCGGGCATCGAAGCGGCCGCATTCAATGCCGGCACGTCAATGCCGGGCCGCCTCGGCCCCAGCCTCCATGCCACAAGCCGTCGACCGCCGCCGCTTCGTCACCACCACCGCCGGCCTGGCCCTGGGCCTGGCGGCGAACCCGCTGCAGGCGCAGCCTGCCTTCCCGTCCAGGACGGTGAAGATCGTCGTGGCTTTCCCGCCGGGCGGGCTGACCGACGCCTATGCGCGCATGTTCGCCGAGCAGATGACCACGCAGCTGGGCGGCACGGCCCTGGTGGAGAACAAGCCGGGCGCCGGCGCCATCCTGGCCATCGACGCCGTGGCCAAGTCGCCCGCCGACGGCCACACGCTGCTGATGACCACCTCCGGCACCGTCTGGCAGAACCGCGTGCTCTACAGCAGGCTGCCCTACAACCTGGACAAGGACCTCGTGCCCGTGACCTTCTTCCCGTCGGGGCCGCTGGTCATCGGCGTCACCGAGAAGGTGCCGGCCACCAACCTGAAGGAGTTCATCGCCTGGGCGCGCCGGAACCCCTGCTCGATGGGCACCTACGCCCCCGGCTCGGTGCCCCACATGGTGGCCGACCAGCTCAACCGCAGCGACGGCACGCAGATGCAGGTCGTGCACTACCGCGGCGAAAGCCCGATGTGGGTGGACCTGGCCTCGGGCCAGATCCAGATCGCAGTGGGCAGCTACCAGTCCTTCGCCACGGTCGCCACGCGCGGCGTCAAGCCCATCGCCGTCACCGGCAACTACCGCAGCCCCAAGCTGCCCGACGTGCCGACGGCCCAGCAGCAGGGCGCCAGCGGCCGCCTGTTCACCCTGGAGGGCGGCCTGCCGCTGATGGCCCCGGCCGGCACGCCCGAGGCCGTGCTGCAGGCGCTGTCGCGCGTGGCGGTGCAGGGCGCCGAGACCGAGCGCGCAGCCCGTCTGCGCGAGCAGTTCGCCATCCCGAACAAGCCGAAGAACCTGCAGGACACGCGCGCCGACTGGGAGCGCGACGTGCCGGTGTGGATCAAGCTGGCGGTCGACCTGGGGATCAAGCTCGACTGAGCGCGAGCACCTGCCCGAGCACGCTCCGCACTCGGTCGGGTTGCTGGCGCAAGGCCTCCCTCATCTCACGCTGAACGGCGCCTGGTAGGGCCGCCCGAAGGCCACGCCAGCGGTGATGGTGCCGGCCGGCCGCAGGTACTGCCGCCCGCTGCGCTTGTTGTTGCGCGTGTCGACGAACTCGACCGCGCCCTCCACCAGATCGAACATCGACAGGTCGGCCGGTGCGCCCAGCTGCAGGGTGCCGTGTTTGGGTATCCGCCCGATCACGCGCGCCGGGGCCGTGGTGGCCATGGCGATGACCTCGGGCAGGCTGAAGCCCATGCCCAGGAACTTGCTCATCACCCAGGGCAGGTAGGGCATGCCGGGCGTGTTGGCCGAGAACACGTGAATGTCCGAAGAGATGGTGTCGGGACCGCAGCCCTGGGCGATGGCGGCTTCGGCGATGGTGTAGTCGAAGCTGCCGCCGCCGTGGCCGATGTCGAACACCACGCCACGCCGCTTGGCGGCCAGCGCTGCGGGCAGCAGCTTGCCGTCCTGCACGATGTTCGTGCCCTCGCCGGCATTGTTGGGAGCGCCCGAATAGCAGTGCGTCAGCACGTCGCCCGGGCGCAGGGTGTCGAGGATGGTGGACATCAGCGTGCGGTCGGCCACGCCGCCGATGTGGCACATGATCTTCGCCGGCACGCCCGACAGCTCGCAGGCGCGGATGGCGCGCCGCAGCGGCTCGATGCCGTGGCGCGCCACGACGTTCTCGCTCATGCGCACCTTCACGCCCAGCACGAAGTCGGCGTTCTCGGCCACTGCGCGCGCCGCGCTCTCGACCTGCGCATAGTCGATGTTGAACAGCTCAGGCACCGGAAAGCCCGCCAGCCCCGCCACGGCGATGTGCACGAAGGCGAACTGCCGGGTGCGCGAGCCCGGCACGATGAAACGCCGGAAGGCCGGCAGGTTGTTGGCCCCGGCGTCACCTGCCGAGACCACGGTGGTGGTGCACTGGTGCGCCACCAGTTCGTCGGCCGGGATGCCGATGGCCGAGCCGAAGGGGTAGCTGTGGCAGTGCAGGTCGATCAGGCCGGGCGTGACGAGGCGCCCGCCGGCATCCATCACGCGCTGGCCACGCTCGGGCGGGATGCTGGTCTCGATGGCGGCGATCTGGCCGAAGCGCATGCCGATGTCACGCTTGCCGGCCAGGTTCTGGCTGGGGTCGATGACGTTGGCGTTGCGCAGCAGCAGGTCGAACTTGTCGGTGGGCGCCATCACGGGCTGCGCGATGGCCGGCGCGGCCGCTGCGGTGGCCAGGGCCGCGCCGGCCTGCAGGAAGTGACGGCGCGATGCGCTGCCGTTGTCGATCGGGCTCATGGAAGTCTCCTCGTGGGGTGATGTGCCGGCCACACCGGCGTCTGGATGGACCATGACCGGCAGGCGCCCTGCCAGCCGTCGGTCTACTTCAGCACCTGGCTTGCTTCGGCAGCGGCGACCAGTGCATCGGCGTCGGGCTGGAGCAGGAAACCGCGGGCCACCGCGTTGGCGGCGGCCCGGGCCACGGCTGCAACGTAGCCGGCATGGCTGCCGTAGCGCTCTTCGAGGCTCAGCCGCGGATCACCGTTGGCCAGCCTCTCGGCGCGCGTCCGGGCGAACGGGATCATGCCGCCCACGTAGTTGCAGATCTGCCCCTGGTGGAAGGGACGGGCGCCACCGGCCGTGATGTTCCAGCCGAGGTAGGTGCCCAGCGGTGCGTCGGTCAGCACGTTGGGCACGCCGCCCAGTTCGTTGCCGTCGGCGTCCACGCGCGGCACCAGCATCTTGATGACCTGCTTGACCGGCGGCGGCGCGTTGGTGGGGATGCCCGAGGCGTCGGTGTAGTTGAACAGCGGGCCCCAGTCGTAGTCCAGCACCGGCATGATGAAGTCCGCCTCGGGCGCGGTCGGGCGCAGTCCCGGGATCGTCGGGAAACCCATCGCGGCCTTGTTCGCTTCCACCAGGTCGGGCACGTTCCTGCCGCGAGAGGCTTGACCGTCGCCTCGCTTGCCGTTCAGCGTGGGGTAGACGCTGTCGGGCGGCGGCGTGCCGTTCATCACCCATTGGCGGAAGTGAACGCGCAGTGCGTTGACGGTCTGCACGTGCGGCACCGGGTTGGCCGGCAGCACGCCGGTGCCGAAGTTGTTGCCCGGGCAGTTCGGTCCCGAGGTGGGCAGCCCCACGCCGGGCAGGCTGGCGTTGAACGCAGTCAGGCCGTTGCCGCTGCCGCCGTGCGTGCTGCTGGCGATGTAGTAGCGGCGCACGTTCTTCGGCATCGGGATGTCGCTCCTGGCGTCGGTGCCCACCCACTCCGGCGTCAGCTTCAGTGCCCAGACCTCGGCCGAGCCGAAGTGCTCGATGACCTTGGGGCAGGTCTTGGTCGCGTCGCAACGGTCGAGGATGCCGGCCGGCGGCAGGCCGCGCACCGTGTCGGGCGACTTCGCCCACCACTGCGGGCCCTCGCTGCCGGCCTGGTACAGCTCCAGCACGCCGTCGGGCTGGGCCCAGCGGAAGTTCAGCGCGATGCGGCGGCCGGCGATGATGGGCCACAGTCCGTCGTGCAACTGCCGGCGATCTTCGGCCTGGTTGAAGCCCAGATGCAGCCAGCCGCGCAGGAAGTTGCCCGACTGCGAATTGCCGCGCGCGATGCTGTGCGCCACGCGTTGCGCCAGCGGGTTGGGTGTGCCGACGTCGTCGGTCATCGCGGTCTTGAAGAAGTGGCCGACATCGCGCCAGGCGGCGAAGCCCACGCCCAGCAGGTAGGGGTTCTTCGCGGTGTAGACCACCTGGTAGAGCTTGGTCGCATCGAAGCCGCCCTTCACGCAGATCCTGGTGCCCGTGGGGTCGGGCGTGCCCGGGAAGGGGTTGGCGGCACTGCAGGTCGCCCAGGCCCAGTCGGTGGAAGGCACGAGCTTCTCGCCGATGACGGTGCCGTCCTGCAGCTCGCGCTCGCGGGTGACGAGCGTCGCCTGCGTGGTGTCCAGCGTGGCGGCCGGGTAGGGCACGGGATTGGTCTGCACCAGCAGCGGCTGCGAGTCGGGGCCCGAGCGGTTGATGATGCGGCCGAACACCTTGCCGGTGATGGCCGAGCCGTCGGGATTCTTCGCGATCGGCACTTCCAGGAAATGGCGGCCGCCCACCGTCATGGTGGCGCGCACGGCCGTGCCGTTGGTGGCGTTGACCGCCGAGTTGTCGCCCTGCCAGGCGCTGGCCAGGCCGATGTCGCCGAAGTTGCGCTCGGCCGCATTGATGGCGATGGGCGTGCCGCGGTTGGGCACGTCATGCCACATCAGGCCGCTGGCCTGCGACATGTTGACCGGCTTGGTGATGACGAAGCTGGCGGTGTAGGTCACCTCGCCGTTGGCATTCTTGCCGAGCTCGATGTCCTGGATGATGGCGTTGAGCGGGTCGCGCGGGTCCAGCACACCGAAGGCGCGGCCCGAGATCTGCTCGTACGCGAGGGTCTGTCCGGCCACGCTGGTGGGCTGCGTGTCGTCGATGACGATGCGGGTCACGCGGGCCTGGGCCGCGGTGGCGGCGAGGGCCAGCGCCGCGGCGGTGGTGAGCAAGAAGCAGGCGCGGCGCGGCGCCCACCTGGAAAGCATGTCGGTCATGTCGTCTCCTCGTTGTTGTAGGGGGCAGCACGGAGCATCGCGCCGACACGGCGAGGCTTGCTGGGTGATTACCCTTCTTCTTCGGCATCACTGCAACGCCGGCCGCTCCACACTCGCGCGCAGTTCCATCCTTGTCGATGCCTGGTGCCCGGGAGGCCGCATGCGTTCTTTCATCGTCGGGTGTCTGGTGGCCCTGTGCTGCGCAGGCGGCCAGGCCGCCGGACTGACGGCCGCCGAGTCGCGCTGGCTGCAGGCCGCCTGGCCCGTGCTGGGCCATGCGCAGCGCTTGGGGCTGCCGCTGGACGTGGTGGTGCAGCCGCAGGCCGCGGCAGGCCTGCCGCCCATCGCGATGGCCTGGGTCGGGGGGCGCTGCAAGATGGTGTTCTCGCTGCGCGGCAACCCGGAGGCCGACGCCACGATCGAGCGCATCGAACCGGACCTGCTGGACCTGGCGCTCGAACTGATGGCCGCGCACGAACTGGCCCACTGCTGGCGCCATGTCTCCGGCCACTGGCGGCAACTGCCGGCGGGCACGGCCCTGCAGGCTCCCGCGTCCATGGACGCTGCGCTGCGCCAGGCCTACGAGGACATGCAGGCCACGCGGCTGGAAGAAGGCCTGGCCGATCTGGTCGGGCTGGCGTGGATCCGCCAGCGCCATGCCCTGCACTACTCGCGGCTGCACGCCTGGCTGGTGGCCGAACGACTGCTCGACCACCGCCCCGGCAGCCACCACGACACGCTGCGCTGGGTGCACCTGGCGCAGCGCGGCGAGCGGCTGGACGGAGAATCGATCTTCAGCGCGGCGATGGCGCTGTGGAGCGCCGGGCTCGATGAAGCGCGTTGAAGCCGCGGCCCGCTGCGTCTGACCGGGCATGCCGTTCCGCCGCACCGGACTCCGGCGTCGAGTGCGACCGCGGCGAGACTAGGGCGCTTCGGGCGCCTTGTACCGGTAGCGGAAGGTGCAGCAGGAGGCGCCTTCCATGATGGTCTGCTCGCGCTCCAGCGTGATGTTCGGGTCGTAGCCCTGGCAGAAGGTGCCGTCCCGGTTGCAGGACAGCAGATGCCCGATCCTGCCGAGGCCCATGTCCCTGTAGGTCTCGGCATAACGACAGCGCGTGATGTCGAAGTCGAAGGTGGTGGCGGTGGCTTCGAGCACCTTCATTTCCAGCGCACCGTCGGCCGTCCACAACTCATAGAGCTTGATGAACTCGGCCATCGACGTCTTGCCGCCGGCATTCGCCGCGAAGCTCCGGCCTTCGGCGATGGCCGCCTTGCGGATGGCTGCATCGAGGATGGCATCGGCCTTTTCCTGGCCGAGCTGAGCGACCATTTCGGCGTGGATCGGCCCGATGACCTGGGCCTGCAGCGTGCGCTTGGTGAGGGTCGGGAGTTCTGCCATCGTGCATGAGCCTTGTGGGGTTGACATCCAGGAAGTCCGCAGGCTCGATGCTAGCGCCGTCGAGGGTCGGCCCGGGCCGCTACAGTGCGGCCTGGAGGATTGCCTTGCATCACAAGATTGCGAACAGCCTGCGCCGCCTCGTGCTGACCGCGGGCCTGGGCCTGGCGGCCACCGTCGCCGTGGCGGCGGCCCCGACCCCGGGCAGCGCGCCCGGGGCCCAGGCCACGGCGCCCGGTGCCGCGGCACGCGCCCTGCACGCGCTGTTCGACGAGCGCTGGGAATGGTCCATGCGGCGCTACCCCGAATGGGCCACCTACACCGGCGACCACCGCTACGGTGACCGGCTGGGTGATGCCTCGCCCGAGGCCATCGCCGCAGACTTCGCGACCGCACGTCGCCATCTGGCGCGCGCGCGGGCCATCCCTCGGGCCGGCCTGTCGGCGAAGGACCGCAGCTCGCTCGACGTGTTCGTGCACGGTCTGGAAGAGCAGCTGCGGCTGCAGCCCTTCGCCGGATTCCGCAGCATGAGCCTGGGCGCGCAGGGCGGGTTCCAGAACGAGCTGGCCGACCTGCTGGACAGCAGCCCCGTGGCCGATCGCCGGCAGGTCGAGCAGATGCTGTCGCGCCTGGCCGCCTACCCGCGCCGCGTGGACCAGGAGCTGGCGCTGCTGCGCGAGGGCCTGGCCCAGCGCTGGGTGCCGCCGCGCACGGTGCTCGAACGCGTGCTGCAGCAGATCGACGGCCAGTTGCCCGACGACGTGGACAAGGGCCCCTTCTTCGCGCCCTTCACCAAGCTGGGCAGCGACATGCCTGTCGCGGAGCAGGACGCCTTTCGGGCGCGAGCGCGCCAGGTCATCGCCGAGCAGGTGGTGCCGGCGCAGCGCCGCTTGCGCGACTTCGTGGCCGGCGACTACCTGGCCGCCGCGCCGCCCGACGGCGCGCTCAACCGCTACCCGCAGGGCGAGCGGGTGTACGAGCTGCTGGTGGCCAGCAACACCACCTTGCCGTTGACGGCGCAGCAGATCCACGACACGGGTCATCGCGAGATGGCGCGCCTGCGCGCCGAGATGGACGCCGTGATGCGGGAAGTGAAGTTCGAAGGCGACTTCGCGGCCTTCGTGAAGTACCTCAACACCGACCCGAAGTTCTTCCACCGCGATGGCGAAGCGCTGCTGGCCGGCTACCGCGAGATCGCCAAGCGCATCGATCCCGAGCTGCCCCGGCTGTTCGTCGACCTGCCGCGCGTGCCCTACGGCGTGCGCGCCATGCCACCGCACTTCAGCGCGCAGACCTCGGAGTTCTACACGCCTCCCGCGCTGGACGGCAGCCGTCCGGGCTGGTTCAACGCCAACGCCAAGGCCTGGCAGCAGCGGCCGATCTGGGGCATGGAGACGCTGGTGGCGCACGAAGCCATGCCGGGCCACCACCTGCAGACGGCGCGCGCCGTCGAGCTGGGCGAGCTGCCCCGGTTCCGGCGCGGCGGCGGCTTCACGGTGTACAGCGAAGGCTGGGCGCTCTACGCCGAGACCCTGGGTTTCGAGCTGGGCCTGTACAAGGATCCGCTGAGCCGCTTCGGCCATCTGCAGTGGCAGGCCTTCCGCGCCGGGCGGCTGGTGGTGGACACCGGCCTGCACGCCTTCGGCTGGAGCCGCCAGCGTGCCATCGACTACATGATCGAGCGCACCGGCGAAGACGCCGACTACATCGCCGCGGAGATCGACCGCTACATCTCCTGGCCGGGCCAGGCGCTGGCCTACATGGTCGGGCAGATGAAGATCGTCGAGCTGCGCGACCGTGCCAGGGCGCGTCTGGGCGAGCGCTTCGACATCCGCCAGTTCCACGCCGTGGTGCTGGACCAGGGCGCCGTGCCGATGCCGGTGCTGGAACGTGCGGTCGATGCCTGGATCGCCTCGGGCGGCGTGGCCGCGCGGCGTCGCTGAACGACTGATCACGCGCACCGCCACCGACGCGACCCCGCACCGACCGCTCCATCTTGCGCCTGCTGCTCGTCTCCGACCTGCACTACACGCTGCCCCAGCTCGACTGGGTGGTGCGCGCGGCGCCGCGCTATGACCTGGTGGTGCTGGCCGGCGACCACCTCGACATCAGCTCGGCGGTGTCGCTGGACGCGCAGTCGGTGGTGCTGCTGCGCTACCTGTCGCTGCTGCAGGCGGCCGGCCGCGTGGTGGTGAGCTCCGGCAACCACGACCTCACGGGCCCCGACGCGCAAGGCGAACAGGCCGCGTTGTGGCTGCAGGAGGCGCGGCGTGCGGGCGTGCCCAGCGACGGCGACTCGCTGCTGCTGGGCGACACGCTGTTCACGGTCTGCCCCTGGTGGGACGGCCCGGCCGGCCGCGCTGCACTGGCAGCGCAGCTCGACGCCGACGCGGCGCGCCGCCCGGCGCGCTGGGTCTGGGTCTACCACTGGCCACCGCTGGGCTCACCCACCTGCTGGACGGGCCGTCGGCCCTATGGCGACGCCGACCTCGCCGGCTGGATCCGGCAGCACCGGCCCGACCTGGTGCTCAGCGGCCATGTGCACGAGCCGCCCTTCAAGCCCGACGGCGCCTGGGGGGACCGGCTGGGCCCCACCTGGGTCTTCAACGCCGGGCGGCAGATCGGACCGGTGCCGGCCTTCATCGAGATCGACCTCGCAGCCGGCACGGCGGCCTGGCATTCGATGATGGGCAGCGAGAGCCTGCGCCTGAGCGACCCGACGGCACCGCCGCGCAGCGTGTTCTGACCGCGGCGGCTGCCCCGGGCGGGCTTGACCTCAACGCAGGATCAGCACCGGCACGTCGCTGGCGCGCAGCAGGCGCTGGCTGGTGCTGCCCAGCACCCATGCACGCAGCCGCGAATGTCCGAAGGCGGGCACCCGCCTTGCTGAAGGGACTGCATGAAGACCCCCACCCGCAAGCCCCTTCCCACCGCCTCGCCGACGACGCCATTCCCGCGCGGCAGCGACCCCGTCATCGGCCAGGCCGCCACGGCCGGTCCGGGCAGCGTCGCCGCGCCCTCCGGAGGTGACTGGATGGCCGAGGTCACACGCACGCCCGAAGCCGATGCGGCCGGAGGCGCGCCCGTGACCACCCGTTCGCGCCGGGATGCCCCGCGCGGCCGTGCCACCGAGTCCCGGCGTGGACACCGTGCCTGAGCACCCGCCGCCGGGGCCGATCGACCTCGCCGACGACGCCGGCGTCGCTCGCTGGCTCGAGCACTTCGGCATCACCCGCATGCAGCTCGAAGAAGCCCTGGGTGCGGTCGGCAGCGACCCCGCTGCGGTGCGCGAACACCTGCTGAACCAGGGCGCCAGTTCGGGGCCCGGCTAGTCGTCGGCCCCATCGTCCAGGCGCAACCGCGCTGCGGCCGGGGTCGGTACACGCAGTGCTTCGGCGAAGTGCTGCAGCGAGCGCCGGGTGCGCGCTGCGGTCAGCGAGGCCACGCAGTCCCGCGGGATGACCACCTCCAGCTCGCGCATGTGGGCCTCGTGTGCGGTGACCAGCACGCACTGGTCGCTGGAGACGCCGGTCAGGATCAGCCTGCGCACGCCCAGGTGCAGCAGCAGCAGTTCCAGGGGCGTGGCGTGGAAGGCCGAGGCGCGCGGCTTCAGCACGACGTAGTCCTCGGCGCGGGGCTCCAGGGCTCGCGTGATGCGCGCGCCCGGCGGCGCCGGGCTCTGATCCTCGGCCCGTGCTGCCTCGACCACCTGGCGCAGGTCGGAGCGCCAGCGGCCGCGGTTGTCGTTGGCGTACACCACCGGCACGCCGGCGCTGCGGCAGCGTGCGGCCAGCCTCGCGATGCGAGGCGTGATCTTCAAGGCCTGGCGCTGCAGCAGCTCGGCCTCGGGGAAGTCCCAGCCGCTGAGCATGTCGATGACGAGCAGCGCGGTGCCGCAGCGGTCGGCGGCGGCATGCGTGGGCGAGGTCGGCGCGGGCATCGGTCAGTCGGGCGGCAAGCTTTGCAGACGGCGCCGCGAGGCAGCGGCGTCCGGCTCAGGCCACCGCCGGCAGACGGCTCTGGGCCGCCTCGCGCGCCGGCGCCGGCGGCCGCAGCGCGAGCCGCTTGAAGCTGCTCAGCGCCTGCGCCACGACCTGGTCCATGTTGTAGTACTTGTAGCTGGCCAGCCGGCCGATGAAGGTGACGTCGCTGAGCTGCTCCGCCTCGGCTTCATAGCGGCGGTACAGCGTGGTGTTCGCGGGCCGCGGCACCGGGTAGTAGGGGTCGCCGTCGGCGCGCGGGAACTCGTACACCAGGGAGCTCTGTTCGTGCCGCTGGCCGGTCAGGTGGCGGAACTCCGTGACCCGCGTGAAGGCGTACTCGTTGGGGTGGTTCACGGTGCCGACCGACTGCAGCAGCGTACCGCCCGGGGCGGGCACCGTGACGTGTTCGAAGCGCAGGCTGCGATAGGGCAGCTTGCCGTGGCGCCCGTCGAAGAAGTCATCGATCGGGCCGGTGTAGACCATGTGCTTCCACGGCACCGTGCCCACCACCTCGCGGTAGTCGGTGCCCAGCATGACGTGGATGTTGGGGTGCGACAGCATGGACTCGAAGAGGCGCGTGTAGCCGTGCAGCGGCATGGCCTGGTAGGTGTCGGTGAAGTAGCGGTCGTCACGGTTGGTCCGAGTGGGCACGCGCGCCGTCACGCTGGCGTCCAGCTCCGACGGGTCCAGCCCCCATTGCTTTCGTGTGTAGCCGCGAAAGAACTTCTCGTACAGGTCGCGGCCGACGCGGCCCACCACCACGTCTTCCGAGGTGCGCGCGTGGTCCGTCTTCTCGGCCACGCCGTGGAAGAAGTCCTCGAGCTCCATCGAGGTCAGCCGCAGTCCGTAGAGACGGTTCACGGTGTCCAGGTTGATGGGGATGGGCAGCAGCTGTCCGTCCACGCTGGCCAGCACACGGTGCTGGTAGGGACGCCAGCGCGTGAACTGCGACAGGTACTCGAAGACTTCAGAAGAATTGGTGTGGAAGATGTGCGGTCCGTAGGGGTGGACCAGCACGCCGGCGTCGTCGTGGCGGTCGAAGGCGTTGCCGCCCACGTGGCGCCGCTTCTCGACGACCAGCACGCGCTGGCCGGCCTGGCTGGCCAGGCGTTCGGCCAGCACGCTGCCGGCGAATCCGGCACCCACGACCAGCGTGTCGTAAGGCAGCGCGGAGGCCGAGGGCGCGGGCAGCAGTTGTCTGAAGGTGGTCATGGCCCCGTCGAGCAAGCCGTGTTCCCGGGAACAGCACTTGCCGCCCTGTGCTTCAAGGAGATTCAAGTCATGCCGACCCCTTCCAGCGAGTCCCCGGCCGGGCAGCCGGCAGCGCCCCACTCGCCGCATGCGGCTTCGGCGGGCCCGCCGCGCTGCAGCGATGTCGTGAGCGTGCATGCCGGCATCGCGACGCAGCTGCGCGCCCGGCTGCCCGCGCCCATCGTCTTCACCAACGGTGTCTTCGACCTGTTGCACGCCGGCCATGTGGCCTGCCTGGAAGCGGCGCGCAGCCTGGGTGCTTCGCTGGTGGTGGGCGTCAACGGCGATGACTCGGCCCGGCGTCTGCGCAAGGGTCCGGGGCGGCCGCTGAACCGCGCTGCCGACCGCGCGCGCGTGGTCGGCGCGTTGTCGGCGGTCTCGGCGGTGGTGCTGTTCGACGAAGACAAGCCGCTGGCGCTGCTGTGTGCGCTTCGACCGGCGGTCTACGTCAAGGGCGGCGACTACCGCATCGAGCAACTGTGCGAGGCGGCGCTGATGGAGGAATGGGGCGGCCGCACGGTCATCCTGCCGCGGGTGCCGGGCCTGTCGACGAGCGCGCTGGTGGCGGCGCTGTGTCCGCGGGCTGCACTCGTGCGCGCGCCTTCCGCACCGGGCATGCAGGTCTGGGCATGACATGACCTGCAACGGCCGCACCAGCCGACCGATGCAGCCGCGGCAGATGCCCTGCGGCTCCGCGCCGGCAGCGCTGACCGGTGTGCCGACATGCTAGTCGTCGGCGACAGCATGCTCGACCGTTACTGGGAGGGGGCGGTCGAGCGCATCTCTCCCGAGGCGCCGGTGCCGGTGCTGCGCCTGGGCCGCGAATGGCAGCGCCCGGGTGGCGCGGCGAACGTGGCGATGAACCTGGCGGCGCTGGGCTGCGACACGGTGCTGGCCACTCTATGGGGCGACGATGCGGCCGGCCGCTCGCTGTCGGCCCTGCTGCGCGAAGGCGGCGTCGAATGCCTGGCCGTGCAGCCTCCCGGCCTGCCGACGACGCAGAAGATCCGCGCCGTCTGCCGGCGCCAGCAGCTGTTGCGCGTGGACATCGAAGAGCGCGTGCCCGAGAGCGCTGCCCGCGCGCTGGCCGCGCGGGTCGAGCCCCTGCTGCCGCAGCAGCCCTGGGTCCTGCTGTCGGACTATTCCAAGGGCGCACTGCACGACTGCGCCGCCCTCGTCCGGCGGGCCGTCGCACAGGGCTGTCGGGTGCTCGTCGATCCCAAGGGAGAGGACTTCGCGCGCTACCGCGGGGCCTGGCTGGTCAAGCCCAACCAGGCCGAGGTCGAGCGTGTCGTCGGCAGCAGTGCCGACGAAGCCGGTTTCGATGTCCGCATGGAGGCCCTGCGCGGCGCCATCGGCGCGCTGCACCTGCTGGTGACGCGCGGCGAACGCGGCATGGTGCTGTATGGCCACGGCCGTGCGCCCCTGCGCGTGGCCGGCCTGGCGCGAGAGGTCTACGACGTCAGTGGCGCCGGCGACACCGTGCTGGCCGCGCTGGCCGCGGCACTGGCCGAGGGCGCGACACTGGACGACGCGGTGGCCGCCGCCAACCGCGCGGCGGCCATGGTCGTCGGCAAGTTCGGCACGTCCACGGTCTCGCGCAGCGAGCTCGGCGCCCGGGAGCAGGCGGCATGACACCCGAGGCCCTGTTCGACGGCAACCTGCGACAGCACCGGTGCCTCTTCGACGGCCTCGAGGCCCTGCGGCCGCGCATCTGCAGCGCTGCCGCGGCGATGATCGAGGCGCTGCGCCATGGCGGCCGGCTGCTGTTCTGCGGCAATGGCGGCTCGGCGTCGGACAGCCTGCACCTGGCTGCCGAGTTCAACGGCCGCCTGGCCCGCGAACGCGCGCCGCTGGCCGCGCTGGCGCTCAACGCCGACTGCGCCACGCTGACGGCCATCGCCAACGACTACGGCTACGAACAGGTCTTTGCACGGCCGCTGCGAGCGCTGGCGCGGCCCGGGGACTGTCTGGTCGCCCTGTCGACTTCGGGCCGCAGCCCGAACGTGCTGCGTGCCCTGGAGACCGCACGCCACTGTGGCGTGGCCAGCGTGGCGCTGCTGGGCCGCGACGGCGGCGACGCGTGTGCGCTGGCCGACATCGCCGTGGTCGTCCCGCATGCGGACAGCGCGCGCATCCAGGAAGCCCACATCTTCATCGGCCACACCTGGTGCGGCCAGATCGAGCAGGCGCTGGGGCTGGTGGAGTGACGCCGCTGGCCGGCTTCTGGATGGGCGGCTACGAAGGGGCCGACCACGTGAATGCCGACGGCGTTGCGCTGGACCTGGTGGTCTCCAGCGGCCACCTGGCGCGGCTGGACGAGGACCACCGCCGCGCCGCCGGCGCCGGCCTGCGCGTGGTGCGGGAAAGCATAGGCTGGCGGCTGTCGGAGGCGCCTGGCGGTGCCATCGACCTGAGCCGGGCGCTGGAGGTGCAGGCCAGCGCGCGGCGCCACGGCCTGCAGGTGGCCTGGACGCTGATGCACTACGGGTTGCCGGCCGATCTGAGCCTGCACGACGACGCCCTGATCCCTCGACTGGCGCGTTTTGCGGCCGAGGTCGCGCGCACGATCGGCGCGGCCGTCTACACGCCGGTCAACGAGATCGGCTTCCTGGCCTGGTGCGCCAGCCAGCAGGGCCTGCTGGCGCCGCCGAACGCCGGGGCGGCCGGCGATCTGCACGACTCGCGCATCAGCGGCTGGGCCGTGAAGCGCCGGCTGGCCGCGGCCACCATCGCCGCAGTGCGTGCCATGCGTGCGCTGCAGCCGGCTTGCCGCTTCATGCACGTCGAACCCCTGGTGCACGTGGTGGCGCCGGTCGACCGGCCGGGCCTGGCGGCAGAAGCGGCCCGGGTGGCCGCCTGGCAGTGGCAGGCCTGGGACATGATCGTCGGTCGCGCCGAGCCGGCACTGGGCGGCGACGCCTCGCTGCTGGACATCGTCGGCGTCAACCACTACCACAGCAGCCAGTGGGAACTGGAGACGGAGCGCCGGCTCGACTGGGCCGGTCGCGATGCGCGCCGGCTGCCGCTGGGCGAGCTGCTGAACCGGGCCTGGCAACGCTACGGACGGCCGCTGGTGGTGGCCGAGACGAGTCACGTCGGCGTCGGCCGGGCCGCCTGGCTGCACGAGGTCTGTCATGAAGTGCGGCGCCTGCGACGGACCGGCGTGCCGGTGCAGGGGCTGACCCTGTACCCGCTGACCGACCGCCCCGACTGGCAGCGGCCGCAGACCTGGCACCGCAGCGGCGTCTGGCACGTCGACACTGCACGCGGCCTGCGTCGCCACCACGAACCCGAGGTGCTGCAGGCGCTGCGCGACTGGCAGCGCGCGATCGACGCGCCGCCGCGCCGTCGGGTGCTGGTGATGTTCTCGCACCTGCGCTGGGACTTCCTGCGCCACCGCGCGCGGCACCTGGCCGAAGGGCTGGTGCGACGGGGCTGGCGCATCGTCTTCGTCGAGGAGGCGCTGGCTGGCGCGGCGCGCCTGGACCACATCGTCGCGGGTCCGCACATCGACGTGCTGGTGCCGGCCGCAGACGCCGGGGGCGACGGCGGCGAGCGGCTGGCCACCTGGCTGGCCGGCCAGGGCATCGACAGGCCGCGCGTGTGGCTCGGCACGCCGATGGCCTGGCCGCGGGCCGCATCGCTGTCGCCGTCGCAGGTGGTGTTCGACGTGGCTGACGAGCTGGCCGCCTTTCTCGGGGCGCCGTCCGCGCTGCCGCGCCTGGAGCGGGCGCTGCTTCACGCTGCCGACCTCGTGTGCGCCACCGGCCCGGGCCTGGCCGCGCCCCGCCAGACGCCTGGCCGGCCCGTCCGGCTGCTGCCCAACGGCGTCGATCTCGAACGCTTCGCGGCGCGGCCGCGCGAGGCCGGCGGCTGGGACGACGAAGAAGCCGAGCTGCTGCGCCCGCGAGGCCATGGTCCGCAGATCGGCTATGCCGGCGCGATCGACGAGCGCCTGGACCTCGCGCTGATCGAGGCGCTGGCCGAGGCACGTCCGGAGTGGCAGTTCGTCTTCATCGGCCCGGTGCTGAAGATCGACCCGGCGGGCCTGCCCCGTCGCGGCAACCTGCACTGGCTGGGCGCCCAGCCCTACCGCCTGCTGCCCCGGCTGATGGCCGGCTGGCGGCTGGCGCTGCTGCCCTTCCTGCGCAGCGCCGCCACGCAGCACGCGCAGCCGCTGAAGGTGCTGGAGGCCCTGGCCGCGGGCCTGCCGGTGGTGGCCCCGCCGCTGGAGGAACTGCTGCCCTGGCAGTCGGCCGGCGTGCGCTGCGCGGAGGCGCCGGGGGCGGTCCTGCAGGCCTGCGAGGAGCTGCTGGCCGAAACGACGTCCGAGGCGGCGCGGCGGCGTCGCGCCGCGCTGTCCACGCTGGTCGGGCGCGACTGGGACGCTGTCGCGGCAGCGCTCGACTCGACCCTGCGCGCCTTGCAGCTGAAGGCGCCGGGCCCGTGCTGAGACCGCTGCTGCGCCGCTTCAGTCCTGCCGGTTCACGGCCTGCAGCGTGCGGCCGCGGACGAGCTCGGGCGCGGCATGCCAGTCGGCGTGCAGCACGGCCAGCGTCGGTTCGGCCCGCTCGCGCAGGTACTCGATGGTCAGCGCCAGTCCTTCGTCCAGCGCCACCTCGGGCCGCCAGTGCAACACGCTGCGCGCCGTGCCGATGTCGGGACGGCGCCGCACCGGATCGTCGGCGGGCAGCGGGCGGAAGACCAGCGGCGAGTCGCTGCCGGTGAGGGCGCGCACGCGGTCGGCCAGTTCCAGCACCGTGTGCTCGGCCGGGTTGCCGATGTTGACCGGCTGCGACCAGTCCGAGTCCATCAGCGCCAGCAGCGCGCGCACGGTGTCGCTGACATAACAGAAGCTGCGCGTCTGCCGACCGTCGCCGTACACGGTGAGCGGCCTGCCGGCCAGGGCCTGCACGATGAAGTTGCTCACCACGCGCCCGTCGCCCGGACGCAGGCGCGGACCGTAGCAGTTGAACAAGCGCGCCACGCGCACGCTCAGACCGTGCTCGCGCTGGTAGGCATAACACAGGGCTTCGGCGGCGCGTTTGCCCTCGTCGTAGCAGCTGCGCGGACCGATCGGGTTGGCGTGGCCCCAGTAGCTCTCGTGCTGCGGGTGCACCTGCGGGTCACCATAGACCTCGCTGGTGCTGGCCTGCAGGAAGACCGCGCCGCTGCCGCGCGCCAGCTCGAGCAGCCGCCAGGTGCCGACGGTGCTGGTCAGCATCGTGGCCACCGGGTGGCGCTGGTAGTGCGCGGGGCTGGCAGGGCAGGCCAGGTTGAAGATCGCGCCGCAGGCGGGCAGGCCTTCGGGCAGGGGCTGGGCGATGTCGTGCCGCACGAACTGCAGCCGGGTGTGCCGGCGCAGCGCCTTCAGGTGGTCGGCGTGACCGGTGGAGAAGTCGTCCAGCGCGATCACCGTGTGGCCGCGCTCGATCAGGCGTTCGCAGAGATGGCTGCCGACGAAGCCGGCGGCACCCGTCACCAGCACCGGGCGGTCGCAACGTGGCAGGGCGGCGGGCGATGCTGCAGGTGTCATGGGTCGCAGATGGCAGGCGGCATGCCGCGGGGTGAGGTGGGGCGATCGGGCCGCCGTGTCGTCATCTCGTCACCTCGTCGAACACCCTCAGCCAGTCGTCGACGAAGCGTTCGATGCCGAACCGCTCGCGCGCCGCGCGCCGGCCGGCCTCGCCCCAGGCGCCCGCCAGGGTCGGGTCGCGCAGCAGTTCCTTCATCACGCCGTGCAGGCGCTCGGGGCGGGTGTCGACGTAGCCGTTGCGGCCGCTGTCGATCACCGTCACCAGCTCGGTCGTCGCCAGTCCCACCACCGGCAGCCCGGCCATCATGGCTTCGATGATCGCCAGGCCCAGGCTGGTGTGGCGGATCGGGTTGAAGAAGAAGCGGTGTTGCGCCATCACCTGCGGCAGGTCCATCTGCGGCACCTCGCCGGCGCCGCCGAGGTCCTTGCTGGCCATGCCCACCAGCGTCAGAGGCACGGCGGCCGCAGCCTCGCGGTAGATGTCCAGGCCGAGACGGCGACCGCGTTGCAGCAGATGGTTGACGACCACCAGCCCACGCGCCTGCGCGCCGCTCCATGGCAGCTCGGCCAGCGGCTTGACCCCGTGCTCGACCACGCGGTGCGGCGTGATGCCGGCGTCCCACATCAGCGCGTTCCACGGCGTGACGTGCACCAGCAGCGCATTGCGGTCCTGGCACCAGTGCCGCGTGTCGGTGGGGTGCTCCTGCGGCGGATCGTGCTCCAGGACGATGGCCGGCAGCCGGCGCTGTGCCGGGCTCAGCAGGCGCAGCCGGTCGTCGTCCCACTGCGCACGGTGCTGGTACAGAACGACATCGAAGGCGACCTGCAGCAGGTGCGTGTCGGCGACCTCGTGCACGTTGTCGCCCCAGGGCAGCACGCCGACCCGGCCGGCGTGGTGCGTCGAGCGCGCGGCATCGGTGAGCAGATAGAAGTCGTGCGGCACCTGGCTCAGGTTGTAGAGGTAGTTGCCGTGCACGTGCCAGGTCAGCACGCGCAACCGCCTGCGGGGCAGCTCAGCCATGGGACGCCCGCGCGGCGTGGCGGACCGCGGCACGCCTGACGGGTGCCACCTTGACGCCCACCGCGCAAGGGTGGGCAGGCGGACCCTTGATCGGGCACAGCGCGTGGGCGCAGGGCCGGCAGGGCAGGTCGTGCCGGAACACGCGATGGCGCTGGGCGTCGGCCGGTGCCCAGCGCTCCGCGTCGCCGCCGCTGCTGACCACCACGCTGCGCGTGCCCAGTGCGGCCGCGATGTGCGAGATGCCGGTGTCGTTGCACAGCACCAGCGCCGCCCGCTCGACCAGCGCCCCCAGGGTCCACAGCGTGGTGCGGCCCGCCAGGTCCAGCGCCGGCTGCCGCATGGCCGCTGCCACGGCCTGCGTGAGTGCGGCCTCGGCGGCGCTGCCGGTCAGCAGCACGGTGTGGCCGGCGTCGGCCAGGGCGTCGGCCACGGCCGCGAATCGCGCCGGCGGCCAGCGCCGCGACGGCAGTTGCGAGCCTGGATGCACCAGGGCCAGCGGCGGCACGCCGGGAGTCTGCGGCCCAGGCTGCCAAAGCGCACGCGCCGCGCTGCGGTCGTCCTCGGTGAGCGGAAACTCCAGCCCCAGTCCGCGCCGCGGCAAGCGCAGGTGGTCGGTCAGCAGGAGCAGCCGCTCGACCTCGGTGCCGCTGTCGGGCCACACGGCAAAGTCTGCCGCAAGGGCGGCGGTCGAGGCGTCATCGGGCGGCAGGGGATGCGGCACGAATCCCGCCGTGCGGCGGGCACCGAAGGCGGCCACCAGCGGGTTCACCACGTCGCCGCTGCCGTGCATCTGCAGGGCCCAGTCGAAGCGGCACGCCCGCATGGCGGCGATGAAGCGCCGGCGCTCGCCGGGCTCGGCCACCGGCTGCTCGGGCAGGCCGGGCCAGCCGGGCAGGGCCACGAACCGATCCACCGACGACAGACGCGCGGCCAGTTCGCCGGCCCAGGGCAGGCCGACCAGCGTGATCTGCGCTTGCGGCAGGCCTTGCCGCAAGGCGCGCAGCGCGGGCGTCGCGCACAGCAGGTCGCCCAGCATCAGGGCACGCAGCACGGCCACGCGGAAGCCGCGCTGCTGGCCGGTCTTCGACGTGCCATTCATGGTCAGAGGAAGAACACGCGGAAATGCCAGGCTCCGCGCAGCCGCCACCACACCGACAGGAAGGGGATCAAGGCCGACGTCACCAGCATCTCCAGCACATGGTCGCTGCGGTGCGAGGTTCCCTTCAGGCGCTGGGCGGCCAGGCGCAGGATCAGCCCCACGCACAGCAGGCCCGACACGACCGCCGAACCGATGATGTCCAGCACCGTGAAGAGCGGCACGGCTGCGGCGAGCAGCACGATCAGGTAGAAGTGCCAGGGCGTGGCCACCCCGCCCTGCGTGCGGTAGCGGCGCGGATGCTTGGCGTACAGCAGGGCCTCGAAGAAGGCGTTCTTCTGCTGTCGCAGCGACACGCCCCAGCGCTCGCCGCGCACCGGGTGCACGACCACCGCGGTCTCGCAGCGCCCGACCGGTCCGACCTGGTCCTGCAGTCTGAACTGCAGGTCGGAGTCCTCGCGCCAGGCGCGCGTGAAGCGTTCATCGAAGCCCTTGATCTGCTGCAGCGCGCGACGCCGCACGAAGGCGTTGGCGGTGACGAACTCGGTGCGTTCCAGGCCCTGGGTCGTGCGCGCGTGATCGGTCGGCGGTTCGGGGCCCAGCGGCACCGTCACCCGGCCTGCCAGCGCGGCCCAGGGGCCGGCGCGCATCGCCGCCTCGCCCTGGGCCAGCCAGTCCTCCTGCGGCACGGTGTCGTCATCGGTGAAGACCACGATCTCACCGTGTGCCAGCCGCCATCCGAGGTTGCGTGCCGCCGCCGGGCCGCCGCGGGCGCGGTCCGAGCGCAGGTACCGCAGCCTGGGCGATTCGTTCTCTTCGGCCAGTCCGTTGACCAGGCGCCGGGTGGCGTCGTCGTGGCCGTCGTCGACGACCAGGATCTCGAAGGCCTTGCCCGCCAGCGTCTGCGCATACAGCGCGTTGAGGCAGCGCAGCAGCGACAGCGGCCGACCGCACGAGGGCACGACGACCGACAGCCGAGGCCCTTCGCCGCCCGCGTGCGGGGCGCTCTGGACGGGCACCGTGCCGGCCTGCCCCGCCGCCGCGCCGGCCAGGTCGCCCATGACGGTGCTCATGCGACCCCCGGCTTGCGCAGGATGAAGCTGCCCATCACCAGCGCCTCCAGCGGTGTCGTGAAGAAGGCCTCGAGCGCGTCCTTCGGCGTGCAGACGATGGGCTGTCCGCGCACGTTGAACGAGGTGTTGACCAGCACCGGCACGCCGGTCCTGTGGCCGAAGGCCTGCAGCAGCGCGTGGAAGCGAGGGTTGGTCGTCGCGTGCACGGTCTGCACGCGCGCGCTGCCGTCGCCGTGGCAGGCCGAGGGGATGCGCCGCGCCTGCTGTGGCAGCACCTGGTGCGTGAACAGCATGAAGGGCGATTGCCCGCCGTTGGCGTGCGCCGGCGTGAACCAGTCTGCAAAGGCCTCGGCCGTGATGGCCGGGGCCACCGGGCGGAAGTCCTCGCGGTCCTTCAGATCGTTCAGGCGCTGCTGCATGGACGGCGAGAGGGGCGAGGCGAGGATCGAGCGCGCGCCCAGCGCCCGCGGGCCCCACTCCATGCGGCCCTGGAACCAGCCGACGATGCGATCGTCGGCCAGCAGTGTGGCCGCCGCGCCCACCAGTTCCGACTCGTCGTCCATGCGCTGCCACTGCAGGCCCGACCAGCGCAGCAGCGGCTCGATCTGGTCGTCGCTCCAGGCGGGGCCGTGGTAGGCGTGCTCCATCTCCCAGGACCGGGCGGGCAGCCGGTCGTCGACGGCGCGGGCGCGCGCATCGGCCCAGAGCGCGGCGCCCAGCGCCGTGCCGGCGTCGCCCGCCGCGGGCTGTATCCACACCGCCTCGAAAGGGCCTTCGTCGCGCAGCCGGGCGTTCATCACGCAGTTCAGCGCGACGCCGCCGGCCATCGCCAGCGCCGACTGTCCGCTGGCCTCGCGCAGCCAGGTGGCCAGCTTCAGCACCGTGCCTTCCAGCACCTGCTGCAACGAGGCGGCCAGATCGAAGTGCGACTGCGTCAGCGGGCTGCCGGGCTCGCGCGGCGCGCCGGCCAGCGCTGTCAGGTCCACCGGCTCGATGGTGAAGTGCCCGCCGCTCTTCACGTGCACATGGTCGGCGAGGGCCTGACCCCAGCGCGGGCGGCCCATGGCCGCCAGCGCCATCACCTTGTACTCGTCGCTGGAGTGCAGGAAGCCCAGGTGGCTGGTGACCCGCTCGTAGAGCAGGCCCAGCGAATGCGGCATCTCGACCTCGCCCAGCGGCCGGTAGCGCTGGTTGTTCCACACGCCGTAGGTGGTGGTGGCCCGCTCGCCACGCCCGTCGAGCGTCAGCACGGCGCAGCTCTGGAACGGCGACGCCAGGAAGGCGCTGGCCTGGTGGCACAGGTGATGGTCCAGGAACTGCCACTGCCACTTCGTCGTGCCGCCGGCCGGCAGCATCCGGCGCTGGAGGTGATGCGGCGCGCCGTCGGCCAGCTGGCCCGGCGCGTTGATCACGGTGGCCAGGAACAGGGGGTCCCAGGGACTGTCCCAGGCCCGCAGCTCGGGGCTGCGGCGCAGCTCGGGCGCCAGCGGCAGGGGCAGGCAGGCGCTTTCGTCCAGCGGCAGGTCGGCGCGACCTTCGGCGAAGCGCCAGGGGTCGAAGCTGTAGGCCACGTGGTCGACATCGGCCAGGGTCAGGCCCGCCTGCTGCAGACACGACGCGATGGCGTGGAAGGGAAGCTCCCAGGCGGTGAAGGGCAGCGGCCTCTTGGCGTGCTTGATGCGGGTGAAGCGCTCTTCTTCTGCGGCGGCCAGCAGCACACCGTCCTTCACCAGGGCGGCGGCGCTGTCGTGGAAGGCGGCGTTCAGTCCGAGCGTGATCATGGCTTGACGGTCTCCAGATGCAGGATCGGCACAGGCCGGCGCGGGCGCGCGCGGGGCGCATCGACCGGGGTGTTCGCCGCGGCCCGCCGTGAGGCCGCGGGCCTGGCCAGTGCGAGCGCCGCCCTCGCGGCCTCGGTGGCATGCACGCCGCGCAGGCAGGCGTGGTGCCCTTGCGGACAGACGCTCCTGAGGCAGTCGCGGCAGGGTACGTCGTGATTCAGCACCCGGCTGGCCACCCGCCAGGGCGTGTGCTGCGGGTTGGTCAGGGCGTACAGGCACACCACCGGCGTGCCGACGGCGGCCGCCAGGTGCGCAGGCGCGCTGTTGTTGGCGACCAGCACACGCGCCCCTTCGATCAGCGCCGCCAGCTCGCCCAGGCTCAACCGGCCGGCCAGCGACAGCGCACCGGCTTGCGGCATCGCGGCCCGGACCTGCGGTGCATCGCCTTCGCCGCCGCAGAACACCGGGGTGAGGCCTTGGGCGGCCAGCATCCGGGCCACGGCGCCGAAGCGATCCGCAGGCCAGCGTCGAGACGCCGCGCTGGCCCCCGGATGCAGCACGGCGTAGTCGGTGATGCCTTCGCGGCGCAGCAGCGCTGCGACGGCCGCGCGGTCGGCGTCGTGCAGCTCGAAGCGCAGGCGATCGTCGGCCACGGGCGCACCCACTCCGGCCACCAGGTCGAGCTGGCGCCTGACTTCGTGGCGCACGCTGCCCCGGGCCAGGTCGTCGGTCTCGCGAGCCCAGTGCGTGAGCAGGCCGTAGGGGTTCTCGCGGCTGTGTGCCAGGCGCAGCGGGATGCCGGCCATGCGGCACAGCAGCGCCGCCGGCAGCGCACTCTGCGTGCAGACGGTGAAGATCACCACGGCGTCGAATCGCCCGCGCGCCAGGCGCTCGATCAGCGCCGCTTCGCTGTCGCCGCCGCTGCCGGGCATCCAGGGCACACGGGCGGCCCAGACCTCGTCGACCATCTCCAGGTGCGGCGCCGCAGCCGCGGCGGCCGGCGAGGTCAGCAGCGTGAGCCGCGCATCGGGCCATCCCTGGCGCAGCGCGGCCAGGGCGGGCGTCGTCATCAGCACGTCGCCCAGGTTGTCCATGCGCAGCGCCAGCACGCGTTGCAAGCCCTGCCAGCGCCCGTTCATGGCTGCACCGCCGCGGTCCGGGCCGGCGCCGCATCGGCCGCCAGGATGTGATGCACCACCTCGTCCCACTCGCCCAGGCAGACCTCGGGCCGGCGCAGCGGCGTGTGCCGCCAGAGCGTCTCACCGCCGCTGTCGAACAGGATCGACCGGCAACCCGCCCGGTGGCCCGCCTCGACGTCGTCGAGCGTGTCGCCCACCATCCAGCTGCGCCCCAGGTCCAGCCGGTGCCTGCGCGCCGCGCGAAGCAGCAGCCCCGGCGCCGGCTTGCGGCACGGGCACTGCGGCGTGCCGTCGGCCGCAGGAGCATGCGGGCAGATCATGACGTCCAGCAGCGCCACGCCGGCCTCCTCGAGCAGCCGACGCTCCAGCACGGCCTGCAGCAGGGTGAACTGCACGCGCGTGAAGAAGCCGCGCGCCAGACCGCTCTGGTTGCTGGCCACCAGCAGAACGAAGCCCCGGGCCGCCAGTGCTGACAGGGCGGCCAAGGCCCCAGGCTTGAAGCGCAGCAGTGCCGGGTCGGCGTTGTACGGCACGTCGTCGACCAGCGTGCCGTCCTTGTCGACGAAGATTGCGGCCCGGGCCGGCGGCATCATGGCGCCCCCACGGATACGGCTGCGGCCGGGGTGCCCTCTTCCCGCATGGCCGGTGTCGGCACCGCCGCCTGTCGCAGGACATCGGCATAGGCCAGCGCCAGTTGTGCCGCGACCTGCTCCCAGGTGAACTGGCTGCGCACGCGCTGCACGCCGGCCTGGCCCATGGCAGCCGCCAGCGCCGGCTGGCGCTGCAGCAGCAGCAGGCGCCGTGCCAGCGCCTGCGGGTCTTCAGGCGGCACCAGGAAGCCGGTGCGGCCGTGCTGCACCGTGAAGGCGATGCCGCCGACCGCGCTGCCGATCACCGGTGTGCCGCAGGCCATGGCCTCCAGCGGCGTGATGCCGAAGGGTTCATACCAGGGTGTGGTGACGAAGACGTCGGCTGCGACGTACCAGTCGCGCAGCTCGGCCCTGCCGCGGCGGCCGGTGAACTGCACCCGCTCTGCAACCCCGGCCTGGCGCGCGATGCGGCGCAGCCGGCCGATCTCGGGCGTGGCCGTCTCGTCGGGCGTGTCGGCGTCGCCGCCCACCACCACCAGGCGCCCGCCGTCGGGCAGCAGGGCCAACGCGCGCACGACATTGGCGATGCCCTTGCGCGGCACCAGCCGACCGAGCTGCAGCACGATGAACTCTGCGGCCGGCAAGCCCAGCCGGGCGCGGGCCTCGGCGCGGTCGCCCGGGCGCAGGGCCGACACGTCGACGCCGCAGGGCACCTGCGTCAGGCGGGAAGGCGATGCACCGTACAGGCGAACGAGGTCGGCTTCGTCCTGCGGACAGGCGGCGATGATGCGATCGCTGCGCCGCACCAGCTCGCGCTCGATGGCGATCCTTTCCGGGGGAAATCGGTCGGCCTGCTTCTGGTGTTCCCGCCGCACCAGTCCCAGCGCGTGGAAGCTGGTCAGCAAGGGCGTGCCGATGCGCTGTTGCAGCGCCAGGCCGACCAGGCCGGACATGAAGAAGTTCGCGTGCACCACGTCGTAGGGCCGGACCGCAGCAGCTTGCGACCCGCTCGGCCAGTGGCCCGCCATGCTCTCGGCGAAGGCCGGCATGTGGGGCAGCAGTTCTTCCTTGGGCACGAAGCGGGGCGGGCCGGCGTCCACGTGCAGGACTCGCGCGCCCGAGGCCAGCGGCACGGCGCGGGGCAATGCCGGATCGTCCCGGCGCGTGTAGACATCGACACGGTGGCCGGCCTCGCAAAGGCAGCGTGCGACCTCGGCGACGTAGACGTTCTGACCGCCGGAATCGACGCCTCCGGCACCCGCCAGGGGCGAAGCATGTTCGCTGATCATCGCGATGCGCAAGGAAGATGGGCTCTTCATGACGCGGCGCGCGGCAATTCACATGCCGCCGTGCGCTGCGGCGCCGGCGCCGGGCACAGGCCTTGCCGCCGGGGCTGCCGGCGGCACCAGCCGCCATCCACCCATCCGGAGGGCCCGAGCATGAGCGACCCGATCAGCGACCCGATCAGCGACCCGACCTCGACGACACAACGCGACATCCAGCGACGGCAGGACCGCTCCGACGGGCAGCACGAAGCCGCAGTCGGCGACGCCGGCGGGGCCATGCAGGCTGGTGCGAGGGAGCAGCCGGTGGCGCTGCCGGCCCAGCACCTGGCCAAGTCGGGCAGCGAGGCCGACCTGCAGCTGGCGCCGCGCTTCATGGCGCCGGACTACCGGGGCAGCGGCAAGCTGCAGGACATGGCCGCCCTGATCACCGGGGCTGACTCCGGCATCGGCCGCGCCGTGGCGGTGCTGTTCGCGCGCGAAGGTGCCGACGTCGCCGTGGCCTATCACTCGTCGACCGGCGACGCTGAGGAGACCCGGCGTTGCGTCGAGGCCGAAGGCCGTCGCTGTCTGCTGCTGCAGGGCGACGTGAAGGACACCGCCTGGTGCCGCAGCGCCGTGCAGCAGACCGTCGACCGGTTCGGCCGACTGGACGTGCTGGTCAACAACGCCGCCTTCCAGGAGCATGCAGCTTCGCTGGAAGACATCGACGACCGCCGGCTGCACGAGACACTGGACACCAACATCGGCGGCTATGTGCGCATGGCGCGCGCCGCACTGCCGCACCTCAAGCCGGGTGCCTCCATCATCAACACCGGCTCGGTGACGGGTCTGCGCGGCAGCGAGAAGCTGCTGGACTATTCGGCCACCAAGGGCGCCATCCACGCCTTCACCAAGGCCCTGGCCAGCAATCTGGTGGGACGCGGCATCCGCGTCAACGCAGTCGCGCCGGGGCCGGTGTGGACGCCTCTGAACCCCGCGGACTCGCCGGCGGAAAAGGTGGCCGAGTTCGGCCGCGACACCGACATGAAGCGCGCGGCGCAGCCCGAGGAACTGTCGCCGGCCTACGTGTTCCTGGCCAGCCCCGTCTGCGCCGGCTACATCACCGGCATCGTGCTGCCGGTGACGGGCAGCGTGGGCGCCATCTGAGAGAGCGTCTCACACCTCGAGCCCCGGCCGGCAGTCGACTCGTCAGCTGCGGTTGGCTGCCACGGCCGCTTCGGCCCCCGGCCGCACCAGGGTCGAGACGGCCCGGGCCGTGTCGGCCGCCAGATCGCCTTCGTCGAGCTCTTCGGCCTGGCGCACCAGCGCCTTGGCCAGTTCGCCGGCCACCCGCATGTGCACCTGATCGGCGCTGTGCTGCCACGAATGCGTGGCCACCAGCCTGAGCATGGCGATGCTGCGCTCGCAGCGTGCCGCGGCGCTTTCGGCCAGCACGGTCTCGCAGGCGGCAATGAAGGCCGCACTCCCATGCGCCACCTCGACGGCGCTGCCGTACAAGGAGATCACGTCGCGCACCGGCGTGCTGACCACTGGCCGTTCGCCGGCCATGTACTCCAGCGTCTTGGTCGGGCTGATGAACCGCGTGGACTCGTTCATCGCGAAGGGCATCAGCGCCAGGTCCCATCCGGCCAGCAGGTAGGGCAGGCGGCCATAGGGCTGCATGCCCAGCCAATGGATGTTGGGCCGTTGCGGCAATGATTGCTCGCTGATCTTCACCACCGGGCCGGCCATCACGATGGACCAGTCCGGGTGGGCGTCGGCCACCTGGGCGATCAGCCCGATGTCGAGCCTTTCGTCGATGACGCCGAAGTAGCCCAGTCGCGGATGCGGCAGCTCTCCCTGCAGTCGATCGGCCTCGCGCTGCGAGGCGCTGCCCGCCACCAGATTGGCCGGCGAGTAGTGCGCCGCGTCGACGGCACTGGGCAGGCACACCACCTGGGGGTGCAGACCGCGCTTGGCTTCGTAGAGCGAGGGTCCGCCGGTGAAGACCAGGGCGGCCATCTTCATCAGTGCCGACTCGCGCTGGCGAAGCTGGCGCGGCGCGTCCTTGAAGGCCGTCAGCTCGTCCATGCAGTCGTAGACCAGGCAGGAGGCCTGAAGCGGTTCCACCAGCGGCAGTGCCATCGGCGTGTACAGCCAGGCCACGTCGACCAGCAGGTCCTCGGCGCTCAGGTGTTCGGCCAGCAGCGTCGACAGCGGTGCGAGCTGGTCGTCGTGGAAGCCCGGCGCGGCCACCGGCGTGTGCGGCACCAGCACCGAGAGCTGGGGGCCGACGGCGCGCACTTCCAGCCGTGCCGTGCCGTCGGCCTGCACCGGCTCTTCGACGAAGAGCACGCGCCAGCGGCCGGCCAGGCGTGTCAGGAGGTGTTGCGGGCGCTGGTAGACGAAGCCCCAGCGGAGGTGGGAGAAGACCATCAGGACAGGCAGTGACATGAGGAGCGATCGTGTGGCGGGTGGTGTGGAGGAGGGAGGACGGCGGATTCGACCCAGGTCGGCTCGCGGCGGAACCCGGCAATCGCTGTTCCCTGGAAAGCCGTGCTGCACGCGCTGTCATCCCGCTTCCGACATCCCGGGTGGCGCTGCCCCGACTGTCGACGGCAGGCAGCGGCTCCTAGAGTGCCTCTCCATGCCAGAGACCTCCGCTGTTGCCGCAGCCACCCCACTTTCCCACCTCTACCGTCAGATGTGGCTGCATGCCCGGGGTGCACGTGCCAGGCTGCTCGCGGCGCTGGGCCTGCAGTTCACTTCGCAGGCGCTGAAGCTGGCACTGCCCTGGCTGGCGGCGCAGGCCATCAACGCGATCCAGCTCGGCGGCCGCGACGGCATGTCCACCGCCGCGACCTGGGTCGGCCTGACGATCGCACTGCATGCCGTGTCGTGGATGCTGCACGGCCCGGCGCGGGTGCTCGAACGCGGCGCGGCACTGCAGGTGCGCCGCAGCGTCACCGACCGCCTGTACGGCCGCCTGATGGAAGCGCCGCTGGCCTGGCACGACCGTTACCACTCGGGCGACCTGCACCACCGCGTGGTGCAGGCCAGCGCCGCGCTGTACGGCTTCACGCAGACTCAGTTCGTCTACCTGCAGAGCGCCATCCAGCTGGGGGGCCCCTTGCTCGCGCTGTGGTGGCTGTCGGCGCTGACCGGCTCGGTCGCGCTGGCCGGCTTCGTGCTCATCGGCGCCGCGGTGCTGGGCTTCGACCGCCGCCTGATGGCGCTGGCCGGCGAAGAGAACCATGCCGAGCGCCGGCATGCAGCACGCCTGCTGGACTTCATCGGCAACATCTCGGCGCTGGCCAGCCTGCGCCTGCAGCAGAGCACGCGTGCGCTGCTCGACGCCCGGTTGGCGGCGGTGTTCAAGCCGCTGTCGCGCAGCATCGTGATCAACGAGTGGAAGTGGTGCACCGTGGACCTGGCGACCGTGGTGCTGGGCTGGGCGCTGGTGATGATCTATGCCGTCGGCAGCACGGGCGCCCTGGCCGGCGGGGCGGCCGCCGGTGCCACGCTGCTGATCGGCAACCTCTTCATGGTGCACCAGTACGCGCAGCAGGCTGCCGGCGTGCTGTGTTCCCTGGCCGCCAACTACCAGGGCCTGGCGCGCAAGCAGGCCGACTTCGGCAGCGCCGACGTGATCCATCAGGCGCCCCGCGGCAATCCGCCCGGCCCGGGCGCAGCGGCGGCGCCGGGTCACGCCGCCGCCGACCTGTCGTTGCCTGCGGACTGGCAGCGCATCACGCTGCACGACCTGGCCTACGCACACGCGGCGGCGGGCGAGCACGCCACGCGCGGCGGCATCCACGGCGTGTCGCTGGAACTGCGGCGCGGCGAGAGGCTGGCGCTGGTCGGGCCCAGCGGCTCGGGAAAGAGCACGCTGCTGCGCGTGGTGGCCGGCCTGTACGCCGCGCAGTCCGGCGCGGTCAGCATCGATGGCGCGGCCGAGCCCGGCCGACGTGATGCGGCGGCCCTGTCCACGTTGATCCCGCAGGAGGCGGAAGTCTTCGAAGCCACGGTGCGCGAGAACCTCGATTTCGGCCAGGCGCTCGACCCGGCGCTGCTGCAGCAGGCCGTGTACGTCAGCGCGCTCGACGAGGTGCTGGCCGGGCTGCCGCAGGGCCTGGACACCTTGATGAGCGAGCGCGGCTTCAACCTCAGCGGCGGCCAGCGTCAGCGGCTGGCCCTGGCACGCGGTGTGCTGGCAGCGCGAGGCTGCTCGCTGCTGCTGATGGACGAGCCGACGAGCGCGCTCGATCCCGTCATCGAAGCGCACGTGCACGAGCGCATCGAGCACGCCTTCGACGGCGCCTGCATCGTGGCTTCGGTGCACCGTCTGTCCCTGTTGCCGCACTTCGACCGCGTGGCCTTCATGGTGGGTGGACGGGTGGTCGATGTCGGTAGCGTGCAGGCGCTGTGCGAGCGCCAGCCCCTGTTCGCGGCGATGTACCGCGGCGCGCCCGCGCAGGCGACGGATCGCCGGGTTGCTGCAGCCAGCAGCAGCGACCCGCCGTCCGCGGGTGAAGCAGGGGGCTGAGAGGCCTTCGCCAGCCGTGCAACGCCTTCCGGCGTCGCACGCGCGGGCTCAGCCCTTGCCCGTGAAATCGGGCTCGGGCCTTCGCCAGCCGTGCAACGCCTTCCGGCGTCGCACGCGCGGGCTCAGTAATCCGGGTCGGGGTCGCGCAGGGATCCTGGTTTTGCGGCAGGCATCTGGCGCTGGGCGAGTTGGCTCAGCACCTCGCCGACCATGCTCAGGCCGGGTGCGTCGCCGTACTGATGCTGCAGGTCGGCCAGGTAGGTGGTGACGTGGTTCAGGCGCTCGGCCAGGCCCACGGCCACCAGGCGCGTGATGGCCGGGTCGCTGCCCAGCAGCGCGTGGCCATCGGCCTCGTGGCGCAGCACGGAACACTCGATGGCTTCCACCGTGGCGCTGTAGGGCGAGTTCAACAGCAGCGACATCTCGCCGATCACCGAGCCAGGCGCGGTCACCGTGTTGACGGCGGTGTCGCCCTTGCGCACGCGCAGGGCCCCCGAGACCAGGATCCACAGCCCACCGCCGGCGCCGCCCTCGCGCACCAGCACCTCGCCGGGCGCGAGTTGAATCTCGGGCAGGTGGGCCGACAGGGCGAGCATGTCCTTCATCGATGCCATCCTACGGCATCGAGCCGATGTCCCCAGGTCTCCGCGATGGTCGCGGCGACGCTGCCGCATCGGGGCAAGCTTTTCCACCCAGCGGACGCGATGCACGGGGTTCACCGCGCGACGAACAGGGGCCTGGCTGGCCTGCGCCTGGGGGCCGAGTCGTCGCGGTCTCTTGTTATGCTGCGGCGCAAGCCTCTCCTTTGCTTCGTCGGCCGAGTCCGTGCAAACACACCCCCCGGTTCCAAAGTGCCTGATCCGAAGCGCCGCTGTCCTCCTCATGGGGTGTGCCGCCCTGGCCTGGCCCGGCAGCGCCACCGCGCAAGCCTGCGACCGCGCACTCGCCGCGTCACCGCAGTTCTCGGTCGAGGGCTGCGTCTTCCAGAATGCGCTCAACCCGCGCGCCCAGCCTTCGCAGCCTGCCTGGAAGATCTGGTCGCGCTTCCTCTCAGCCGCGCCCCCGGGGGCGATGCCGGTCGATGCCATTCCGGTACGGCCGCTCGACCGCGCGGCCCTCGACGCGCTGGACAACTCGGCCAACCACGTCGTGCGGCTCGGCCACTCGTCGCACCTGCTCAAGCTGCGCGGCCGCTACTGGCTGATCGATCCCATGTTCGGCGAACGCGCCTCGCCCTTGAGCTTTGCCGGCCCGAAGCGCTTCCATGCGCCGCCGCTGCCGCTGAGCGAGCTGCCGCCCATCGAGGGGCTGATCCTGTCGCACGACCACTACGACCACCTCGACCTGCCGACCATCGAGCATCTGAACGGGCGCGTCCAGCGCTACTTCGTGCCGCTGGGCGTCGGACGGCGACTGCAGGAGATGGGCGTCGAGGCGCAGCGCATCGAGGAGTTCGACTGGTGGCAGGAAGGCCGCCATGCCGACGTGACGGTCACGGCCACGCCGGCCCAGCACTTCTCGGGCCGCACGCCGTGGGACCGCAACCGCACGCTGTGGGCGAGCTGGGTCATTCAGAGCGGAGACCAGCGCATCTTCTACAGCGGCGACACCGGCTACTTCGACGGCTTCAGGCAGATCGGCGCGCGCTTCGACGGCTTCGACCTGGCCCTGATGGAAAACGGCGCCTACGACCCCTACTGGCCCGCGGTGCACCTGACGCCGGAAGAGACGGTGCAGGCTTTCGTGGACCTGCGCGCCCGCCTGCTGTACCTGGTGCACAACAGCACCTTCAACCTGGCCTTCCACACCTGGAAGGACCCGCTGGAGCGGGTGTCGGCACTGGCCGCGGCCCAGGGGCTGCCGCTGGCCACGCCGGAGATCGGCGAGGTGCTGACCATCGGGCTGCCGCGCAGCAATGTGTTGTGGTGGAAGGGATTGCGCTAGATCGATCTCAGCTGGCGACGACCCGCGCCGTCTCGTACAGCCCGAGCAGCAGCGCGCTGACCACCAGGTTGGCCAGCAGGTGGCGCCGGCCCTGCTCGATGCGGATGCCCAGGCGCACCGAGTTGCAGGCCCACACCAGCACCAGCAGCAGGGCGCCGGCATCGGCCGGCGAGAAGTCGACGCGCAGGGCCTTCATCAGCCCGATGCCGGCCACCCACAGACCCGCACCCATCACGGTGGCTGCGGTGACCTCGTTGAAGCTGGGTCTGCGAAGCGGGATTCCAAGGAGTTTCATGAGGGCGGCCGGCGTCTGGGATGGGGTTGGCGGGCGCGCGTGAGCGGCCCGGGTGCGTGCGCGAGCATAGGCAGGACGCACGCGCCGGATCGCATGAACAAGGGGGTCGCGGGGGTCTTGATCCTGGGGCCGGGCCAGGTGCCGGTGTGCGGCAGCCGGCAGCCGATGTCTCGAACGGGCAGGTGCTGGCCGTGCGTTCAGGGCCGCAGCGCTGGGCCGCCATAGACCTCGGCTTCGCTCCAGCCCAGCGCGGCCATGTCGGCGCTGCGCAGGTGGCTTTCGCTGGGCATCAGGAACTCGTCGAGCTGCGGCGGCTGCACCGCCGTGCCCGACAGCATCGCGTGCGCCTGTCCGCGATGGTGTGTCTGGTGCATGAAGAGGTGGGCCAGCACATGCGCCACGCGGTCGTGCTGTACACGGCCTTCACCGCGCTCCATGGCCACGTCGGCGTCGCAGCCGGCCTCGTCCAGCGCGTCGCAGAAGGCGATCAGCCGCTCGTCGCTCAGCCGCTGGCGCTCGGCCAGCGAAGCCAGGTCGTCGGCGGGCACGAAGCGGTCCCAGGCCAGGGCGCCGCCCGCCTGGCCGTACAGGGCACCGATGTAGTACTGGTCCACCGCCAGGACGTGATTCAACGTGGCCGCCAGGCTGGGGAAGAAGCCCGTGCGGGGCGCCTGGAATTCGTCGCGCGACAGCGCCGACATCGCGCCGTGCAGGCGATGGTTGGCCAGGCGGTTGGCGTGTGCCTGGATGCGCAGATGGTGCTGAAGCGGCATGGTTCGGGTCTCGCGTCCGGGGCTGGGCGGGTTCGCAGGCTTGCTGAGACGGCAGACCCGCCGACTCGAACCTGAAACTCATTTCTTCTCCGGCCTTCATTCGAAATGGTTTTGGCCGATATTGAGCGGTGCTGCGGTCGTTTGCCCGACGGCGCGCTCAATCACATCAAGGATCCCATGAAAAGCGTCAGTGCAATGAAGGTGGCCAGCCAACTGAGACTCGGGTTCGGCGGCGTGCTCGCCCTGCTGGGCATCGTCGTCGGCGTCGCCCTGGTGAAGGTGCAGGGCATCAACCAGCAGATCGTCGAGATGGTGGACCAGCGCTACGCGACCATCGCCCTGCTCACCGACATGAGCGAGACGCTGGGCCTGCAGGCGCGCAATCTGCGCAACGCCATCATCGCTGCCAACGATGCCGACGAGCTGCGTGTTGCGCTGACCGCCGTGGACAAGACCGCCGAAGAGAACAACGCGGCCCTGGCCCGCCTGGACAAGGCCATCGTCACGCCCGAAGCCCGTGAGCTGTTCAGGAAGATCGTCGACTCCCGCGCCGCGTATGGTCAGGCGCGCGACGAGGTCGTCAGCCTGGTCCGGTCGGGCAACGGCGGCGCCGCGGGTGTGTACCTGCTCAAGACGGCCAGGTCGGCGCAGAACGACTACTTCGGTGCCATCGAGGTCTTGGGCAAGTACGAGACCGCTCAGATGCAGCAAGCGGGCGAGCAAGCCAAGGCACTCGGCGCCGACGCCGTGAAGACGACGCTGGCGCTGGCGCTGCTGGCCGCCGTGGTGGCCGTGGCCGCGGGCGGGGTCATCACGCGCGGCCTGCTGCGCCAGCTCGGCGCCGAGCCCGCCGACGTGGTGGGCATCACACGCGAGGTGGCCGCCGGCAACCTGGCCGTCGAGATCCGCACCCGCCCCGGTGACAGCATCAGCATCCTGGCCGGCCTGCGCGACATGCGCGACCGCCTGGCCGAGGTGGTGGGGCAGGTGCGCCAGAGCAGCGAGAGCATCGCCACCGGCTCGGCGCAGATCGCCACCGGCAATGCCGACCTCAGCCACCGCACCGAAGAACAGGCCAGCAACCTGCAGCAGACGGCGGCCTCGATGGAGCAGCTCACCGTCACCGTGAAGGCCAGCGCCGACACGGCGGTGCAGGCCAACCAGCTCGCGGCCGACGCCTCGGGCGCGGCCGTCAAGGGCGGCGAAGTGGTGTCGCAGGTGGTGGCCACCATGCAGGACATCGCCGCCTCGTCCAAGAGGATCGCCGACATCATCGGCGTCATCGACGGCATCGCCTTCCAGACCAACATCCTGGCGCTCAACGCCGCGGTCGAGGCGGCGCGGGCCGGCGAGCAGGGCCGCGGTTTCGCGGTGGTGGCCAGCGAGGTGCGCAGCCTGGCCCAGCGTTCGGCCAACGCGGCCAAGGAGATCAAGGCGCTGATCGGCGCCAGCGTCGAGAAGGTCGACGCCGGCACGCAGCAGGTGCACGCCGCCGGGGTGTCGATGACCGAGATCGTGAACCAGGTGTCGCGCGTGACGCAGATGATCGGCAGCATCTCCCATGCCGCAGCCGAGCAGTCGGCCGGCATCAGCCAGGTGGGCGACGCCGTGGGCCAGCTCGACCAGGTGACGCAGCAGAACGCCGCCCTGGTCGAAGAGAGCGCGGCCGCCGCCGAGAGCCTGCGCCACCAGGCCGCACGCCTGTCAGAACTGGTGAGCGTGTTCCAGCTCACCCCTGGCGGGGCGCGGTCTCAGGCGCAGGGCACCACGACGCATGCCGTGATCTCCCAGGCCATGACGGCACCCGTGTCGCCTGCGGCGCCGCAGTTGTCGAAACGACCTGCCGCGCCGCTGAAGCAAGCCCCGGCCAGGGCGCCTGCCGCCCTGCCTGCCGCACCCGCGGCGCGCAGCGCCAGCCCGTCCCCCGCCCCCGCGGCCACGGCCGGCGCCTCGGACGACTGGGAAAGCTTCTGAGGTCGGCCCGTCCCGCCGGCCTCAGCGCGCGGCCGGCAGCCCCTGCACGGCTTCGACGTAGCGCGGGTCCTCGTGCAAGGCCCAATAGCGGGCCTGCAGCAACGCGCTGACGGGCCCGAAATCGCCGGGCTTGCGGCCGGCCACCGGCACGCCGTCGAGGTGGCTGATGGGGATCACGCCGCCGCCCGTGGTGCTGAGGAAGATCTCGTCGGCACGCCGCAGTTCGTCGACGTCGAGCAGGCGCTGCTCGACCGTGCAGCCCGCCGCCGCGGCCATCTCGATCACGGTGCGGCGCGACACGCCTTCCAGCACGCCGGCCACCGGCGTCACGACCCGCGCGGCCTGCAGGTCGGCAGCGCCGCCGAACACCGCGAAGACGTTGAAGCCCGGGCCTTCGGTGACGTGGCCCTGGCCGTCGGTCAGCACCACGGTTTCGCCGCCGCGTTCGTAGGCCTGGAACAGGCCCATCACGAAGTCCATCCAGTGGTAGTTCTTGATGCGCGGGTCGACGCTGGACGGCGGGATGCGCTGTGGCGTGCCCACCACCAGGTCGATGCCGCGGCGCTGCTTGGCGGGGTCGGCGATCCACACGAAGGGGATCGCGAAGGCCATGAAGGTGTTGGTGCAGCTGCGCGGGTCGCGTGAGCCCGGCGCGGGCCGGCCGCGCGTGCACAGCACCTCGACATAGGCCTCGCGCAGCCCGGCGCGGCGCACGCACTCGTGCATCACCTCGCGCATGCGCTGGCGGCTGACGCCGGGGTCCAGCCGCAGCGCCCTCAGGCTGGCCTCGAAGCGGTCGAGGTGGTCGTCGAGCCGAAAGAACTTGCCGTCCCAGACGTGCGCCACGTCGTAGGTGGCGTCTGAATGCAGGAAGCCCCAGTCGAAGATCGAGATCTTCGCGTGTTCGGGGGCGACGAACTCACCGTCGACGAAGGCGCAGCCTTGCATGGGGGGCTCCTGAGGGCATGATTGAATTCCCATTGTGTGACCAGCGCGTGCCGCACCGGAAGAACGGTCGACATCGCCCAAAGGGCGGATGTCCGGTCGGGCACAAAGCGGCATCATGCGGGCTTGCGAAGAGGGGGAGACCACCTTGTCGAACGCACCCGGCCTGAAGGCCAGCATCCAGGAACAGATCGAGCACCAGCGCGAAACGCAGTGGCGCCGCGAGGGGGTGGCCGAGCGGCTGATCGTGCTGTCGCGCGAGTCGGGCATGGACGCCGCCGACATGGCCAGTTTCGAGTCGCTGAGCAGCCAGGGCTGGCTCATCGTCGTGCGCTGTCCCAAGCCGCAGTCGCGTGCCTGGCACGGCGTGTTCAGCCCGAAGACCGCGGCCACCGAGGCCAACACCGGCTCGTCGGGCCTGGTGGTGACGGCGCGGCGCATCATGGTGTCGGACTACGACCTGATGAGTGTCTGGCGCCGCTCGCCGGCGGGCTGGGACAAGGTTTTCATCGCCCCCGAGGGCGGCGCCAAGCGCGGGCCGCTGACACCGGAGGCCCGCGTCTTCATGCAGACCGCCAACCGTCAGCTGCGCTCGCGTCTGCAGCACGGCTGCCAGGACGACTGGCTCTCGCCGCGCAACCGTGGCGTCAAGGCCGGCGACGTGTTTGCCGTGTTCATGCAGGGTCGCGCGCACCTGCTGCAGGGGCCCAGGGCCTGCGCGCTGTTCTACGGCGTCCACCGGCTGGCCTGGCCTTACGACGGGGCGGGGCGGCTCGCGATCTGATCGGCTGAGCCGGCGGCATCCCCGCACCGCCCATGCGGTCGCGCCCCGGCGCCGCACCCGCTGGGCGCCCGCGTTCCAGAATGTGGCTTCTGCTGTTCACCGGAAGACCGCCATGAACGATGCCGATCGACCTGAGCTCCCGGCTCGCGTCGGTGCCATGCCCCGCCGCGCCTGGCTGGCCACCGCCGCCGCCGCAGCGCTGGCCGCCGGCGCCTGGCCCGCGTCGCGCGCTGCTGCCGGCGACCTGATCACGCGTGCCATCCCGTCCAGCGGCGAGGCCCTGCCGGTGGTGGGCCTGGGCAGCTGGATCACCTTCAACGTCGGCAACGACCCCGCCGCGCGCGACTCCAGTGCCGAGGTCGTGCGCGCCTTCTTCGCCGCCGGCGGGCGCATGATCGACAGCTCGCCGATGTATGGCTCCTCGCAGCCCACGATCGGGCATGCCCTGGCGAAGCTGAAACACCCGGCGGCGCTGTTCTCGGCCGAGAAGGTGTGGATCGGCGACGTGGCCGGCGGTGCTGCGCAGATGGAAGCCTCGCGGCTGCACTGGGGCGTGACCCGCTTCGACCTGATGCAGGTGCACAACCTGCTGGCCTGGCGCGAACACCTGCCGCGGCTGTTCGAGATGAAGGCCGCCGGCCGGCTGCGCTACGTCGGCATCACCACGTCTGAAGGGCGGCGCCACGCCGAGATCGAGAACGTCATGCGCACGCAGCCCATCGACTTCGTGCAGATCAGCTACAACCTGCTGGACCGCGAGGTCGAGCAGCGCATCCTGCCGTTGGCGCAGGAGCGGCGCATCGCCGTCATCGTCAACCGGCCGTTCCGCGAAGGCGCGCTGCTGCGGTCGCTGCGCGGCCGCCCGCTGCCCGGCTGGGCCGCCGAGATCGGCTGCGACGGCTGGGCGCAGGCGGCGTTGAAGTTCGCCGTCTCGCACCCGGCCGTGACCTGCGCCATCCCCGCCACCCGCCAGGTCGCGCACGTGCGGCAGAACATGGGGGCCGCACGCGGGCCCCTGCCCGACGCCGCGCTGCGAGCACGCATGGCAGCCGACGTGGCGGCGATGTGATGGCCCTTGCCGGTCGCGCCCGTGGGGTCGGGCCGACACGGGGCCTCGTGCGATGACCGAGTGGTGGACCTACCGCCCGTCGGACTTCCTGATGTTCGCGCCGGGCACCTACTGGCGCCTGTTCGAGCTGCACAACCAGGCGCTGTGGCCGGCGCCGCTGCTGCTGGTGCTGGTGGCCACGCTGTGGCTGGCCTGGCGCCTGTGGCGCGGCACGCCTGCGCTGCGCAGCGGCGTCGCCGCCCTGGCGCTGGCCTGGGCCTTCGTCGGCTGGGCCTTCCTGCTGCAGCGCTTCGAGCCCATTCACTGGGCGGCTGGCAGCTTTGCCGTGGGCTTCTTCCTGCAGGCCGGCCTGCTGGTGGTGCTGGCCGGCGGGGGCGTGCTGCAAGCGACGCCGCCCGGTGCTCGCGACCGCATGGGCCTGGCCCTGCTGGCGCTGGCGTTCTGGGTGCACCCATGGCTGGCGCCGGCCGCCGGCCGGCCGTGGATGCAGGCCGAGGTCTTCGGCCTGGCGCCCGACCCCACCGCCATCGCGACGCTGGGCCTGCTGCTGTGCACCACGGCTGGCACGCGCGCGGCGCGCGGCTGGCTGCGGGCGGCCTGGGTGCTGCCCGCCATCTGGTGCGTGATCAGTGCGGCGACGCTGGCGACGATGCAGTCGGCGCAGGCCGTGGTGCCGGCAGGCGCCGTGCTGCTGGCGGGGGCGGCAGCGGCGGCGGATCGCTGGTGCAGCGCCAGCCGTCGCCGAAAGTAAATCTCCCGGCCGCGGAACGCGGCTCACGTATCGCCGGGCGCCGCCGCGGCTCTGTGGGGGGTGTCTCACTGTCGTCGCGCCTGCAGACCATGCACTCCATCATCTCCGTACCGCTGAACGACGAGCGTGTGCTTTCCATCGAATCGGCCGAGGAACTGGCCCTGCGCCAGTCGGCCGGCCGCCTGATCGCCCGCCGCTACGCCTGGCGAGGCTATGGGCGACTGGGCCTGCAGGGTCCCCCGGCCGCCCACCGCACCACGCTGGCCGCGCGCTCGGGCGCGAGCACGCTGGGCACCTTGACGGTGGTGCTGGACGGCCCCGAGGGCCTGGCCGCCGAAGCCAGCTTCCCCGACCAGGTGCGGGCGCTGAGGCAGCAGGGTCGCCGCATCGCGGAGTTCACGCGCCTGGCGGTGGAGTCCGACGAGGACGGCGAGCGCGTGATGGCCGCCCTGTTCCATGTCGGCCATGCCCTGGCCCACCGGGTGCATGCCCGTGATCTGCTGCTCGTCGAGGTCAACCCGCGCCACGTGCGCTACTACGCCCGCCTGCCGGGTGCACGGGTGCTGGCCGAGGCCGCGCGCCACGCAGCCGTGAGTGCCCCGGCGGTGCTGCTGGCCATCGAGTTGCACGAGGTGCAGGCCCATATCGCGCAGGCGTCCGGTCCCCGCCGCGCGCGGCGCGGGTCACCTTTCGCCTGGGCTTTCGGCGCCGAGCAGGAGACGCGCATCGTGGGGGCGTTGCAGGCGATGTCCAGCGCGCTGTGGCCGGCCGGCCGGGTGGCCTCGGCCTGAGCGACCGTACGAACAGGGGGCGGCGCCGAAGGCCGGCAGCCGCGCGCTTCAAGCCCTCTCGTGGCGCAGCAGGTACAGCCCGGCCGAGATCACCAGCGCGATGCCGAACCAGGCCAGCAGGTTCGGCACATCGCCCCACACCACCCAGCCCAGCGCCACCGCCATCAGCAGCCCGCTGTAGCGGAAAGGCGCCACCACGGCCAGCTCGCCGGTGCGCGTGGCCCGGATGATCAGGTGGTAGCCGACGGCCAGGAAGACCGCCGCCACGGCCAGCAGCGCGAATTGCTGCCCGGTGACCGGTTCCCATCCCTGCAGCAGCGTCACCGCGCCCGCCACCACGGTGACCGCCGAGGCGGTGGCCAGCGTGATGGTGATCGAGGGCACGGCCACCGCGATGCGCGGCGTCACGAAGTCCCGCAGGGCATGCAGGAAGGTGCCGAACAGGCACAGCCAGGCGAAGGCGTTGAAGCCGTCGGGGCGCGGCTGGATCACCAGCAGCACGCCGGCGAAGCCCGCCAGCGTGGCCGCCCAGCGCCACGGACCCAGCCGGGCGCCCAGCAGCATCACCGCCAGCACGGTGATGAACAGCGGCGTGGCCATGTTGATCGCGGTGGCGTTGGCGATCGGCAGATGGAACAGCGACAGCAGGTAGGCGAAGGTCGCTGCAGCGTCGAGCGTGGCCCGCAGCGCGACCCAGCCCGTCATCAGCTGGCGCGGCCGCACCACCGCGCCGGTGGCGTGCACGTAGGCCCAGATGAGCGTCGTGGCCATCAGTCCGCGCAGCAGGATCAGCTGCCCGGATGGCAGGGTCTGGCTGACGAACTTGACCAGCGCATCGTTGGCGATGAAGCAGGCCATCGACAGCATCATCAGACGGATGCCGAGCCGGTTGGCCGCGCGCCGCTGTCGTGCTTCAGCGTCTGACGGATTCACGGCGAGGTCGCAGGCCATGCGGGCGCCGGCGCAGGCCGCGGAGGAGGGGGTCGTAGCGCGTCATCGGGTGTTCAGCCCGAGAGCATACGACGACGCCCGACCTCGCTCGCGACCGCGGCCTGGCGCGGCTGGCAGCCCCGCCGCGGGCGAATGCCGGACCTGTTCAGGGCAGCAGCGTGCCGGTGAGATCTGCCCCGCTGAAGTCCACGCCCACCAGGGTGGCCGCCGTGAAGTCGGCGTTGATCAGCACCGCATTGGCGAAGCTCGCGCCGACGGCCGTGATGCCGGTGAGGTCGGCATCGATCAGGCTGGTGTTGCTGAAATCTGCACCCGACAGCAGTGCGCCCGACAGGTCGGCCTTGCCCAAGTTGCCGTTGCTGAACAGCGCGTCGCGCAGGTCGGCGCCGACGAGCACCGAGTCGATGAACGAGCCGTTGCTGAAGTCGGCCCCGGCGGCCTGTACACCGCTGAGGTCGGTCTTGTTCAGCGACGCGCCGAAGATCGCTGCGTCGGCCAGGTTCGCGCCGGCCAGCGAGGCGTCGACGAAGGTGCTGCTGACCAGGCGCGCGCCGGCCTCGTCGTCGTCGGGCCCGTCGCCGAAGTCGGCGCCGGCCATCACGGTGAAGACGAAGCTGGCGCTGGTGAGGTCGGCATCGCGAAAGTCGGCGCCGCTGAAATGGGCGACGTCGAAGATCGCGTCGCGCAGGTCGGCACCGGTGAAGAGCGTCGTGTGGTCACCGGTGGCCAGTCCGAGGTTGGCCTTGACGAGCACCGCGCCCGTGAGGTTGGCGCCGGTCAGCACGGCCTCGGTCAGGATCGCGTCGCTGAGGTCGGCCCCCGTGAAGTCGGCGCCCGTGAGGTCGGCGCCATTGAAGTTGGCACCTTTCAGGTTGGCGCCGCGGAAGTCGGCGCCGGTCAGGTCGGCGTCCTCGAAGAAGGACTCCACCGCTTCGACCCCGGTGAACAGGGCGCCAGCCAGGTTGCTGTCGGCGAAGTTCGCGCCGTTCATCTTGGTCGGATGGTTTTCGTCGTAGGCTCGAAAGTCGGCGCCGGCGAAATTGCTGTCCTCGGAACCGAAGTTCGTCAGGTCGGCGCCACGGAAGCTCAGCCCGGTGACGGTGGCGCCGTCGGCCGGCGATGTGTCGGTCCACGACATGTCGACCATCTTCGCGAGGTCGAACACGGCCTGAAGGATGTCGACGTCGGTGAAGTTGACGCCCGTGAAGTCGGCGCCTGTGAAGTCGGTGCGCAC
>LNFM01000991.1_pt1 | contig 66701 bp, 71 predicted proteins | sample 596031 | NCBI WGS metagenome assembly LNFM01 (sample SAMN04254537, study PRJNA301005) | activated carbon metagenome | isolation source: dual media filters at the Ann Arbor, Michigan drinking water treatment plant | place: USA: Ann Arbor
GCATCGCCTCGAAGGAACCGGTCGGCTGACGCCTGCGCAAAGCGCCGGACTGAGTGAGCTCAAGACCGAAGACACCAAGGCGATCCTGCACTATCCGGATTGCTGGACCGACGACGCGCGCCTCACCCTCTGCACGCTGCTCGATGCGCGCAAACGCGGCGCCGACATCCGCAGCCGCTGCGAGGCAATGATCGTCGTCCCGCTCGAAGCGGGCTATCGCGTCGAACTGCGCGACCGCGGGACGCGAACCGTGGTCACTACGCGCACAGTGGTCAATGCATCGGGGCCGTGGGCCGACCGGTTGCTCCAGCGCGTGGAGGGACGATCGTCGTCTCCGGTGCGCCTGCGCCTGGTGCGCGGCAGCCACATTGTCGTCGCCGCACGTCCGGACAGCCGGCCCGAGGCCTATACGCTGCAGCACGACGACGGCCGGGTCGTCTTCGTCATCCCGTGGCTCGGTGGTCGATTCCGCATCATCGGCACCACCGACATCCCCCACGATGCCGATCCGACCGCAGCGCAATGCACGCCCGCGGAACGGGACTACCTCATCGGCGTCCACAACCGCTATTTCCGTCGGCCCATCGCGGCGGGCGATGTGGTCTGGAGCTGGTCCGGCGTTCGCCCCCTCGTGGACGACGGTGCCGCTCGGCCATCGAAGGTCACCCGCGATTTCCGGCTGCAGATGGAGCCGCGCGGCAAGGCCGCGTTGCTGACCATCTTCGGCGGGAAGCTGACGACGCACCGCGTGCTTGCGGAGCGCGTGCTGGCAGCACTGGAACCCGCCCTGGGCTTTCGCCGGAAACCCTGGACTGCCCACGAGCCGATCACCGGTGGCGACCTACCGGTCGACCGCCACGCGGCGCTGGCCGCGAGCGGGCCCATGTACCTCGCCCCGGCATTGCGTTCGCGCTGGGTTGCGACATACGGCAGCGTGGCGGCCGAACTGTTCGAAGCGGTGCGCCAGCGTCCGTCGCTCGCGCGCGAAGTCGCACCCGGCGTCTGCGAGGCGGAGTTGCGGCACGCGTCCGCGCGCGAGGACGCCGTCACCGCCGAAGATTTCCTCTACCGGCGGACCAAGACATTCATCGACCTGGATCCCGCGGGGCGCAACGCCGTGCGCCGGTGGTTCGGGGAGCAGGATGCGGAGGCTGCCGCGTGATCACCGGACTGGAGGTACCGCGCTGATGTCCAACAATCTCGAACGCCTGCTCTCGGGCCGGTTTCCCGACCCCGACGGCAGCGGCATGTTGTCGGTGCCGGTGCGCACAGTGGTGATCGGGACCGATCTCGGCCGTTCCGCCGCGGCGCTGCTGGCGCCGCTCAGGCTCGGTGCGAGGCTGGCAGTGCTGCACGACCCCGATACGCGAGCCGCCCTGGGAGCGGAAGTGGCGGCAGCCGCCACGACAGCGTTCGACGTGCAGGAAGTGGTGCTGCCACCGCATCCGAAACCCGATGCCGACACCGTTGCCCTGGTGCGCAATGCGGCATCGGCATGCGATGCGATCGTCGCCGTCGGCTCGGGGACCATCAACGATCTCGGGAAGTACGCCGCCCACCTGTCCGGCAAACCGTACGTCGTCTTCGGGACCGCTCCTTCCATGAACGGCTACACGTCGGTGAACGCCGCGATCACCGAACGAGGTCACAAGAAACCCCTCCCCGCCTCGGGAGCGGCGGGCGTGTTCCTCGACCTTGACGTACTGGGCAAGGCGCCGCCGCGCCTCATCGCCGCCGGTTTTGGCGACTCGGCATGCCGCACCACTGCGCAGGCAGACTGGCTGCTCGCGCACCTGCTGCTCGATCAGACCTACCGCCGCGCGCCGTTCGCTCTGCTCGAGGATGACGAGCCGGCCCTGTTCGCCCAGGCCGCGGGCCTCTGCCGCGGCGATCGCTCGGCGCTTGCCCTGCTCGCCCGCACCTTGGCTCTCTCAGGGTTCGGCATGGCGATATGCGGCGGCTCCTACCCCGCGAGCCAGGCCGAGCACCTGATCAGCCACTACATCGACATGCTGGGCGAGCCCGGGTGGCCGGAGAGCTTTCACGGTGAGCATATCGCGGTCACGACTCTCACCATCGCGCGCCTCCAGGCACAACTCTTTGCGGCGGCCGATAGTCCGGCACTGCAGCCGACCGGCGACACGCCGCAAGCTTTCAGCGCACACTTCGGCGAAGTACTGGGACAGGAATGCTGGAAGGCATTCGCGCCCAAAGCCTTCGACGGTCCCGCGATGGCCGCACTCGACGTTCGGTTGAGACGCCAATGGCCCGAGATCCGTGCTGCCGTTCATGAAGTGCTGCTGCCGGTCGACACCATCGAAGGCGCGCTCGCAGCGGTGAACGCACCCATGACACCCGAGGCACTTGGGGTTCCACGCCCGTTCTATCGCGCGGCGACGCTGCACGCACGCCGCATCCGCGATCGCTACACGTGCCTCGACCTGGCCGCCGCTGCCGGCACTCTGCAAACCTACGTCGACACCCTGTGAACACGCTCGAACCCTGGAACCGCTGTCCCCGTGAAGTGCGGGCCTCCGTGCACGCCGTCCTCACCGACATCGACGACACACTCACCCACGAAGGCCGCCTGCCGGCGATCGCCTACGATGCGCTGGAACGTCTGCAGCTCGCCGGCTTCCTCGTGGTGCCGGTCACCGGGCGGCCTGCCGGCTGGTGCGACCTGATTGCGCGGCAGTGGCCGGTCGACGCCGTCGTGGGCGAGAACGGCGCGTTCTACTTCCGTTACGAGCCGGCGACGAAACGCATGATCCGCCGCTACGCCAAGGACGACGGTCAAAGACGCATTGCCCGCGACCGCCTGGACGAGATCCAGCGCGCGGTGCTGACCGAAGTGCCCGGTGCCGCCGTCGCGTCGGACCAGGCGTACCGCGAGGCCGATCTCGCCATCGATTTCCGCGAGGACGTGCCGCCCCTGCCGCGCACGGCCGTGGACGGCATCGTCGCCATCTTCGAGCGCTTCGGGGCGACGGCCAAGGTATCGTCGATCCACGTGAACGGCTGGTTCGGCGGTTACGACAAGCTATCCACTTCGCAAGTGCTGTTCAAGGAAGCGTTCGGTCGCGACCTCGGTGAGGCCCGTGAGGCCGTGGTCTTCGTCGGCGATTCGCCCAATGACGCACCGATGTTCGGCTACTTTCCGAACGCGGTCGGCGTCGCGAACGTGCGCGATGCCCTGGATGCGATGACAGCCCACCCGCGCTGGATCACCGAAGGACGCTCCGCACGCGGCTTTGCCGAGGTGGCGGATGCGCTGATCGAAGCCAAGGGCCAGGAGCACAGGGCGTGAACAAGAAGGACCGCCACCACCTGATCGTCTCGGAGGTGCGCTCCAGCGCCGCCATCCGCGTATCCGAACTCGCGCAGCGCATCGGCGTCTCGGGCGAGACGATCCGTCGCGACCTCGCGGAACTCGTCGATGCCGGGCTGGTGAGCCGTACCTACGGCGGTGCGACGCTGGCACCCTTCGTCGCGGAACCGAGTGTGGGCGAACGCGATCGCACGCTCGTGGCGGAGCGCTTCCGCATCGCCGCGGCTGCGGCACAGGAGGTCGAGAACGGTCAGCTCGTCACGCTCGACGGTGGATCGACAACGCGCGCAGTCGCACGCCATCTCGCACAACTGCGACGCGACCTCACCATCATCACCAACAGCCTCGGTGTCGCGATCGCGGCCGGGGCCAACCCCACGTTTCGCGTGTTGCTGTGTCCCGGTCGCTATCATGCCGGCGAAGGCAGCGTGTTCGGCGAGGACACTACCGAATATCTCGCGCGCTTTCATGCCCACGTCGCGATCATCGGCGCGAGCGGCCTGGCGGGCGAAGGTCCGAGCGAAGCCGTACCTGGAGCTGCCGCGGTCAAGCGGGCCATGCTGCGGCGCGCCGCCGCCACCATGCTGGTGCTCGATCACAGCAAGTTCGAGCGCACGTCGGTCGAGACGGTGTGCGATTTCTCGGCGCTGGGGACGATCGTGACCGATGCGCCGCTGCCCGAACTGCTGGCACGGGCCGCCACGGAGGGCGGGACCAGAGTCGTCGTGGCCTGAGGTGAGGTTCACACCCAGGGACCGCCGGAGTCCGAGCTGTGGCATGAGTCGCCCGCCAAGGCGCGTACACTCGAACCCACGCGTCATGGGGAAAGCTTGCATGGCACTCACGGGCTCCGCCGGTTCTGGCTCGCCGTGCGCAGGGTGCGTCCGGCTCGGTGCTGCCCCGCGCTGGAAAGCCTCGACGTAAGCGTCAGGGCACCGGTGCGCGATACCCGCACCATCCCGTTCCCGAAGGAGGAGAGGATATGAACGTCAACCTGAATCAGACGATCACCGCATTCGGCCTGGGCCTGTGGCTGGCCGGTGCGTCATGCATCGCTTCGGCGGCAGACGCAGGTGACGGCGAGGCCATCGTGAAGGCGCGCTGCACGAGCTGCCACAACCTGGAGAAGCTCAAGGTCTACGCATCGCGCTCGCCCGAGGACAAGCGCGTCGCCAAATGGGAGAAGTTCCTCCCCAGCCACAACCTCCCCAAGGCCGACGAACGGGCTGCCGTGATTGCGTGGCTCGTCGACTTCACCAAGACGCCGTAGGGACTCCGGTTTTCAGCACGGCGCTGCAGGCGCCCGCCGCTATATGCACCGCCCGCCGTCGACTTCCAGGCAAGCCCCGGTGATGAACTCGGCTTCGTCGGACGCAAGGTAGAGCGCTGCGTTGGCGATATCGAGGGGTTGCGACAGGCGGCCCAGCGGAATCGATGCAACGAACTTCGCGCGGATCTCTGGCGTGTCCTGCCCCATGAACTCCGGCAGCATTCCGGTCTCACCGGCCACGGGGTTGATGATGTTCACGCGGATGCGATCCGGCGCAAGTTCGCCAGCCATGGACCGGCTGGTCATGATCACAGCGCCCTTGGAGCCGTTGTACCAGGTCAATCCCGGCCGAGGGCGGATTCCTGCGGTGGACGCGATGTTGACGAACACGCCGCCACCGATCGAACGAAAGTGCGGCACGCAATGCCTGGCACTGTGGAAGAGACTCTTCACGTTGACCGCGTAGATGCGGTCGAACATCTCTTCCGGGACGCTCAGCATCGGCTGGTTGCGATGGGTGATGCCGGCGTTGTTGATGACGATGTGAAGTCCACCGAAAGCATCCTTCGCGGCCTGCACGAGCGCGGCCCAGTCGGCATCCTTCGAAACGTCGGCATGGACGAAGCGCACCTTGCCGCCCGCTGCCGCGATCTCCGCAGCGACACGCTGCCCGCCTTCATCGTTGATGTCCGCAGCGATGACGGCGCAGCCTTCCTGTGCGAAGCGCCTGGCGATCCCCGCCCCGAACCCGGAGCCGGCGCCGGTCACGATCGCGATCTTGTGCTCGAGCCTCACGTTCCACCCCTCTCCAAAGTGAAGCGGGAGCCCTGAAGGCTCCCGCGCTGTTCCATCCTGTCCTCAATGCATCAACTGCAGACCGTCTGCGTCGCGGACTTGTCGAGTGTCTTGATGCCCACCGTTTCCAGCGCCACGTCGTGGCGCACAGCCGTCATTTCCGCGAGGATCGCCACGGCGATCTCCGGCGGCGTCTTGCTGCCGATGCGCAAACCCACCGGACCGTGCAACCGTGCGAGTTCGGCCTGCGACAGGTCGAACTGCGCGAGCCGTTCACGGCGCTTCTCGGTGTTGAGACGCGACCCCAGTGCCCCGACATAGAACGCCGGCGACTTGAGGGCTTCGATGAGGGCGAGATCATCGAGCTTGGGGTCGTGCGTGACAGCCACAACGGCGCTGTGGCTGTCCAGATTCAGTTCCACGATCACGTCGTCGGGCATGCCCCGCACCAGTGCGGCTCCCGGGACGTCCCACATGTCGGCGTACTCCGCCCGCGGATCGCAGACGATGACCTCGTAGTCGAGTGCCTGTGCCATCTGCGCTACGTACTTGGAGAGCTGACCCGCGCCGATCACCAGCAGCCGCCAGCGCGGCCCGTGCACGGTGGTGAGCCGTTTGCCGTCGAATTCGAGGATGTCGTTGCGGGAGGCGGCCACGAGGGTGGCAACACCCGACTCCATGTCCAGAGTGCGCGCCACCAGTTCGTGGCGTTCGATGCCGTTCAGCACCCCGTCGATGCTGGCGCGGTCCGCCACGGGCTCCAGGACGAGCTGCAGGCGTCCGCCGCAGGGCAAGCCGAAGCGTTGCGCATCTTCCTTGCTGATCCCGTAGATCGTCGTCTCGGGCCGCTCCGCGGCCAACGACGAAGTCCTGACCTTCTCGATCAGGTCGTCCTCCACGCAGCCGCCGGAAACGGAGCCGGCCACCATGCCGTCGCCCCGTACCGCGAGCATGGCACCGACCGGACGAGGCGACGACCCCCATGTCTCCGTGACGGTGGCCAGGATGACGCGGTGGCCTTCGGCCAACCAGGTCGCGGTGCTCTTCAAGACCTGCAGATCGACGCTGTCCATAGTGCTTGTGAATCCTTTACCTGACCGACGGGCGACCCCGTCGGGAGAGCATGCCTCAAAAAGAATTTGGCCTCAACGCCCCGCCTTGGAGGGCGGGAGGTTGAGGCCAGGGTGCTGCGGCCGCGGGTTGCCCGCGGCGAATTGTTGCTGTTGCCTTAGGCCTTCATCGAGCCCTTGATGTTCTCGGGCGTGAACGGCATCTTGCGCACGCGGATACCGGTTGCGGCGAAGATGGCGTTGCCGATGGCGGCCTGGACCAGCGCCGTCGCGGGCTCACCGAGACCACCCGGGGTGTTGTTGCTCTCGAGCCAGTGGATGTCCATCGCCTTCGGCGCTTCGTTCATGCGAACTACGCGATAGCCGTCGAAGTTGGTCTGTTCCACGCCACCGTTCTTCACGGTGATCTCGCCGTACATGCAAGCGGACTGGCCGAAGATGGTGCACGACTCGACCTGCGCCTTGGCCTGATCCGGGTGGATCAGCTGGCCGGCGTCGATCGCGTAGGTCACCTTGTCGACGATCACGTCATAGTTCTTCGTGACCGACACTTCGGCGACGCACGCGAGGCAGGTGTTGTAGCCTTCCATCACCGCCACGCCCTGGCCGCGGCCTTCGGGGTACTTCTTGCCCCAGCCGGACTTCTCGCGAACCATCTCGAGAACCTTCTTGAGACGGCCGCCGACCGCCACACCCGCGGACAGGCCTGACCACTTGTGCTTCTCTTCGGTGTAGTCGAGGTTGTCGATGCGGAACTGGATCGGGTCCTTGCCGACCGCATGCGCCACCTCGTCGATGAAGCCCTCGACCACGTACGCGTTCAGGTTGTGCGACACGCCGCGCCAGTAACCCGGCGTGATGCCCGTGTCGTGCATCTGATACGTGAGCTTGTGGTTCGGGACCGCATACGGGAAGTTGTCGATGGCCTCGACCGCAAACGGGTCGATGCCGTCCTTCACGATGCTGGGGAACAGGCGCGAGGAGATCGACGGGCTGGTGCCGTGATAGCGATAGCCGACCAGCTTGCCGCCGGCGTCGACGCCCATCTGGACCTTGTAGTAGCCGCCCGGACGATAGGAGTCGTGCGTCATGTCGTCTTCACGGCTCCACACCATCTTCACCGGAGCGCCGACCGCCTTGGAAATTTCCGCGGCATCGATCGTGTAGTCGACTTCCACGCGGCGACCGAAACCGCCGCCCAGGAACGTCGTGATCACGGTAATCTGCTCGGGCTTGAGGCCCGTGGCACCCGCCACCACGAACGGCACCAGTTGCTGGAACTGGGTCGGGGTGATGATCGTCGCGCCATCGGCACGCACGTCGGCCACGGTGTTCTGCGGCTCCATCGGCGAGTGCGACAGGTGCGGCAGCTCGTAGGTGGCCTCGTAGACCTTGGCGGCACCGGCGATCGCGCCGTCGGCATCACCGGCTTCACGGAACACGGCACCGGGCTGGTTCGACGCATCCTTCAGGCCGGCCCAGACCTTGACCATGTCGTTGTTGGCGTTGGGGCCTTCATCCCAGGTGATGAGGAGGAGGTCCTTAGCCTTCTTCGCCTGCCAGTACGACTCGGCCACCACGGCGACGCCACGGCTGTACTGCACCACGGCCTTCACGCCGGGCATGTTCTTGGCGCGGGAATCGTCGAAGCTCTGCACCTTGCCGCCGATCATCGGGGGCATGGCAACCGCGGCGTACAGCATGTTGGGCACACGGACGTCGATACCGAACGTAGCCGTGCCGGCCACCTTCATCGGCGTGTCGAGACGCTTCTGCGCCTTGTTGCCGACGATCTTGAACTCCTTCGCGGGCTTCAGCGGCACATCCTTCGGCACTTCCATCTTCGCGGCCGCTTCGGCCACGGCACCGTAGGTGGTCTTCTTGCCGCCGGGGCCGGTGATCATGCCGTTCGCGGCCTTGCACTGGCCGGCGTCGACACCCCACTCCTTGGCGGCAGCGCCCACCAGCATCATGCGGGCGGAGGCACCAGCCTTGCGCAGCTTCTCCCAGGCGTCACGGACAGCGGTGGAACCGCCGGTCAGCTGACCACCCAGCAGGGAGTTGATGTAGACCTCGGCAGGCGGGGCGAACTCGACCTTGATCTTGTTGATGTCGACTTCGAGCTCTTCGGCCACCAGCATCGGCATCGACGTGTAGACGTCCTGCCCCATTTCGGAGCGGGCGCACATGATCGTGATGCTGTTGTCGGTGCCGATCTTGACCCACGCGTTGGGCGAGTTGGTCTTGGCCTGGGCTTCGGCAACCTTGGCACCCAGCGGCAGGTACATGCCGAGCGTCAAGCCGCCACCGACGGCTGCGGAGGCCTTCAGGAAATCACGACGGGCAGTCATTTGAATGTTTTCCATGGTGTGGGGCCTCCGTTACGCCATGCGCGCGGCGTCTTTGATCGCAGCGCGGATGCGTGGGTAGGTGCCGCAACGGCAGATGTTGCCCGACATCCAGGCGTCGATGTCCGCATCGCTCGGCTTCTTGTTCTGCGCGACCAGTGCCGCGGCCTGCATCATCTGGCCGGGCTGGCAGTAACCGCACTGCGGGACGTCGAGGGCGATCCAGGCCTTCTTGACCGCATGGTTCGCGGGCAAGCCTTCGATCGTGGTGACCTTCTGACCGGCGACGGAGCCGATCGGGGTCTGACAGGAGCGCACGGCATTGCCGTTCAGGTGCACGGTACAGGCGCCGCAGAGCGCTTTGCCGCAACCGAACTTGGTGCCGGTCATTCCCAGGGTATCGCGCAGGACCCAGAGCAGCGGCGTGTCGGGGGCGACGTCCGCGCTGGCTGGTTTGCCGTTCAGATTAAAAGAGATATTCATCTTGTGAACTCCCCCTTTCGGTCAGGTTCGAGGTTGTTGAACTACGCCGTCCTACACAACTGCAAGACGCGCGGAAGTTACACGAACTATCTAGGGGTATCAACATCTTCCGGCGCACGCGAAGGCGTTGAAATGCCTTATGTTTTCACCGATACAACGATGGTAGTACTCGAGCACTACAACCCCGTTTCCCGAAGCCGATCAACACGCTTCGCAATCAGCGTGTTGGTGCATTGTGCGGCGCACCAAGAACCGATTGGACAGGCGCGCATGGACAACCTTGATACCGACCGTGATGCCCGTTGCGGTGCGCGCGCCACGGGGGTCGCCGGCACCCGTTTCAGCGCGGACCCGCGGCCTTGCGCAGGGCGAGGAACGTCTCCATGCCCGCCTTGCGCGCTTCGTTCATCGTTTTCGATGCCGGCCGCGCGAACATGGCCTTGAGATAGGCCGGGGCCTCCGGCACGAGAGTCGCCAGCGGGTCGGTACCGAAGATCAGCTTCGTGACGCCCACCACCGTCGGCAGGTGCACGATCGCCGCGCAATCGGCATGGGTGTATTCGGAGCCCGCGATGTAAGGCGCGAACCGTGCGCTGCGCGCCAGCGCCCGCAGCCCCTTGGTGAGCAGCTTCTCCACCTCGCGCTTGGCCTCGTCCGAGGCCTTGCCGCCGAAGAACGCCTCGCCGTACAGGCGCCGGGCCGGCAGCTCGAGATGCAGTTCGAGCAGCTCGATCAACTCTCGGGCCTTGGCGCGCTGGTACGAATCGCGCGGGTAGAGCGGCGGCTCCGGATGAGAATCCTCGAGGTATTCGGAGATCGCCTGAGATTCCGCCAGAGACCCGCCGGGAAGCCGCAGGAACGGCACCTTCCCCATCGGCGACTCGGCGAGCATCCCGTCCTCCTGGGACGGATAGACCAGTTCCTCCTGGAACGGGATGCCCTTCTCGAGCAGCGCGAGCTTGACCTTGTTGTAGTAGTTGCTCGCGGGGAACCCGCAGAGCCGGATCACCGGTGCTGGTACTTGCGCAGTTCGAGCTTGGCGATCTGGCTCCGGTGCACTTCGTCCGGGCCGTCCGCCAGCCGCAGCGTACGGTTGTGCGCGTACATCTGCGCCACCGCGAACTCCTGCGATACGCCGCCGCCGCCGTGCGCCTGGATCGCCCAGTCGATCACCTGTTGCGCGACGTTGGGCGCCAGCACCTTGATCATGGCGATCTCGGCCTTGGCCGCCTTGTTGCCCACCGTATCCATCATGAAAGCCGCCTTCAGCGTGAGCAGACGTGCCTGCTCGATCATGATGCGCGATTCGGCAATGCGCTCGTGCCACACGCTCTGTTCGGCCACCGGCTTGCCGAAGGCGACGCGCGCCTGCAGGCGCTTGCACGTCAGCTCCAGGGCGCGTTCGGCCTGACCGAGAATGCGCATGCAGTGATGGATCCGCCCCGGCCCGAGACGGCCCTGGGCGATCTCAAAGCCGCGCCCTTCGCCGAGCAGGATGTTGCTCGCCGGCACCCGGACGTCGACCAGATCCACTTCCATGTGCCCGTGCGGGGCGTCGTCGAAGCCGAACACGGTCAGCGCACGCAGCACCTTGACGCCCTTGGCGTCCGCCGGCACCAGCACCATCGATTGCTGCAGGTGGCGATTGGCGTTGTCCGGGTCGGTCTTGCCCATCAGGATGAAGATCTTGCAGCGCGGGTCGCCGGCGCCGGAAGACCACCACTTGCGGCCGTTGATGACGTATTCGTCACCCTTCTTCTCGATGCGGCACTCGATGTTGGTCGCGTCCGAGGACGCCACGGCCGGCTCGGTCATCAGGAACGCCGAGCGGATCTGGCCGGCGAGCAGCGGCTCGAGCCATTGTTTCTGCTGCGCCGGGGTGCCGTAGCGGAGCAGCACTTCCATGTTGCCGGTGTCCGGCGCCGAGCAGTTGAAGATCTCCGGCGCCCACGAGATCCGGCCCATGATCTCGCACAGCGGGGCGTACTCGAGGTTGGTCAGCGCGCCGCCATGATCCTTCGGCCGCCACAGGTTCCACAGGCCGGCCGCGTGCGCCTTGACCTTGAGATCCTCGACGATGCGGGTCGGTATCCAGGCGTTGCCCTTGGCGCGATTGGCTTCGATCTCTTCGTGGAACCGGTTCTCGACGGGATACACGTGCTCGTCCATGAACGCCGAGACGCGTCCCTGCAGTTCCTTCACCTTCGGTGTGAAATCGAAGTCCATCGTCGCCCCTCCTCCGTTGTCGTTGGTATCGTGAATGCCTGCCGACGCGCGCTCAGGCCGCCGGCTTCAATTGCAGGGAACGGAACTCGAGGAACTCCTCGAGCCCGTACTTGCCGAGTTCGCGCCCGCGGCCGGACTGCTTGAAGCCGCCAAAGGGGGCCTGGATGTTGAACGCGCCGCCGTTCACTTCCACCTGGCCGGCGCGCATGCGTTTCGCCACCGCTTGTGCACGGGCTTCGTCTCCGGACCACACCGCCGCCGCGAGACCGTAGACCGTACCGTTGGCGATCCGGATCGCCTCGGCTTCCGTGTCGTAGGGAATGATCGAGAGTACCGGCCCGAAGATCTCTTCCTGGGCGATGGTCATTTCGGCCTTGACGTTGCCGAACACGGTGGGCTGCATGTACCAGCCCTGTGCCAGCCCGGCGGGCGGCTCGGCTCCACCGGCCAGCAGCGCCGCCCCCTCCTCCACGCCCTTGCGGATGAAGCCGCGCACGCGCTCGCGCTGCGCCGAGGTGACCAGCGGGCCGATCCGGCCGGCATCGGTCAGCGGGTCGCCCGGCGTGAAGGCCTTGGAACCTTCGGCCGCGAGGGTTGCCGCTTCGGCGTAGCGAGTGCGCGGCACCAGCAGCCGGGTCAGCGCGTTGCAGGTCTGGCCGGAATTGAGGAAGCAGGAGTTGAGCGTCGCCTTCACGGCCGTCGCGAGGTCGGCGTCGTCCAGCACCACCGACGCGGATTTGCCGCCCAGTTCGAGCGACACGCGCTTGACCAAGGCGCCGCCGAGTTCCGCCACGCGCTTGCCGGCCCGGGTCGAACCGGTGAAGGACACCATGTCCACTTCGGGATGTCCCGCCAGGGCTTCACCCACCACGGGCCCGAGGCCGGTAACCAGGTTGAACACGCCCGCCGGTACGCCGGCCTGGTCCACGATCTCGGCCAGGATGAAGGCGTTGAGCGGTGCCACCTCCGAGGGCTTCAGCACTACGGTGCAGCCGGCGGCCAGAGCCGCGGCCACCTTCGCCGCGATCTGGTGCAGCGGGTAGTTCCAAGGCGTGATTGCCGCCACGACGCCCACCGGTTCGCGCATCACCAGCGAGTTGCCGACCTGCTCCTCGAAGGCGTATTCGCCAGCCAGCTTCGCGTACAGGCCGAACGAGAGGATCGGCAGGTTGGCCTGGATGCGGGACGCCATCTTGAGCGGCATACCCACCTCGGTGGCGATGTCGCGGGCGATCTCGTCCTGCCGCGCCTTGAGCCCTTCATGGATCCGGCGCAGGAAGTCAGCGCGTTGCGCAGGCGGCGTCGTGCTCCAGGCTTCGAACGCGCCCCGGGCGGCGCGCACGGCACGATCCGCGTCCTCGCGCGTACCGGCCGGGATGGTCGCGATGGCCGCCTCGGTGGACGGCGACACGACTGTCAGGGTGTCGGTCGATGCAGGCGCAACCCACTGCCCGCCGATGTAGAGTCGGTCCTTGATCTGCATGGTGTCGGTGGGTCCTCGAGCGGGCTGCGGAGAACCTCGGAGTATGCCACCGGCACCCGCATTCACCCAACCGGTGCATGGCCCTCGAAGCGTGCGATGGCATCGCGCAGGAAATCCGGGACCGACGCCGACTTCCGGGTCGCCGGGTCCGCATTCACGTACACCACTTCGCCGCTGACCAAGTGGTCCTGCCCGCGGTGGATCTCGATCGCGAACCGCACGCTGGAGCGACCGATGGCCGCCACGCGCACGCAGACCTCGATCTCGTCGTCGTAACCGGCCGAAGCGTGGTACTCGACCGTGGCCTTGACCACGTAGAGGTCGCTGCCGTGCTCCGTCAGACCTTCCGGGTACGGCGTGCCGATCGCGCGCCAGTACTCGGTGATGCCGCAGTCGAAATACATGAGGTAGTGGCCGTTGAACACGATGCCCTGCCGGTCCACTTCCGCCCAGCGCACGCGCATCGGGTGCGCGAGCTTGAAGTCGCTTCTTGCCATGTGCCTGCCGAATCCTCGCGTGGGTTGCCCTTTATTCGTCGATCCTTAGCCCATACAGTGTGTCATGAGATCTCTTGTATCGGAGCTGCACATGGCCGCCCTACCCACCCTCTTCGTGTCGCACGGCGCACCCACCTTCGCGCTCGATCCCGGCAGCACCGGTGCCGCCATCGCTTCGCTGGCTGCCCGGCTGCCTCGCCCGAAAGCGATCCTGGCCGTCTCCGCCCATTGGGAAACCGCGGCTCCGGCGGTGAGCGCGGCCACCAACCCGGAAACCATCCACGACTTCTACGGGTTTCCCGAACCGCTCTATCGGCTGCGGTATCCGGCCGCGGGCGCGCCCTGGCTAGCGGAACGCGTGGCCACTCTGCTGGGTCAGGCAAAGCTTCCCGTGGTGGTCGATGCCGGCCAAGGCCTCGACCACGGCGCGTGGGTGCCACTGTTGCACATGTGGCCGAAGGCGGACATACCCATCGTACAGCTGTCGATCCAGACGCCTCTGGGGGCCGCGCATCACTTCGCGGTAGGTCAGGCGCTTGCGCCGCTAGCTGACGAAGGCGTGCTGATCCTGGGGTCCGGTGGCGTCACCCATAACCTGCGCGAATTCCGCATGTCGCGCGAGAACGAATCGGTCGCACCGTATGTGACCGAGTTCCGCGACTGGCTCGCCGATCGTCTTGCGGCCGGCGATACCGAAGCCGTGGTCGACTACCGCAACCGCGCACCGCATGCCGCGCGCGCGCATCCGAGCGAGGATCACTTCCTGCCGCTGTTCGTGGCCTACGGCGCCGCTGCCGGTGGGCAGCGGCACGAGCGTGTGCATTCTGCCGTGACCTATGGGGTCATCGGGATGGATGCGTACGTGTTTGCAGCGGAGCGGCTCGATTCCGCGATGACGGCGGCGGCTTAGGCACTACCGAACAGCGCCAAACGCGGCGGACACGGCGGACGCGTTGATCGCCCTTCCGTACAGTCAGTCGTACCTACGCGTAAGCCACTCGGCAACGAGGCAAGGCTTGTCGCTGCCCTCACGCTCCATCGTCACGTTCCACTGGATCTGCACTCCGCCCGGAATGTCCTCCAGCTTGCCCAACACCAGTCGAGCCCGGAGTTTGCTGCCCACGGCCACCGGATCAGTGAATCGCACCCGATTGCCGCCGTAATTCACACCCATCCTTGACGGACCGAAGTCCACCGACTCGTTCAGGAACTTCGAGAGCAGCGACAGCGTGAGAAACCCATGGGCGATCGGCGCACCGAACGGTGAGTCGCGCTTCGCCCGCTCCACGTCCACGTGGATCCACTGGAAATCGTCGGTGGCCTGCGCGAAACGATCGACGCGCTCCTGCGTGACCTCCACCCAGTCGCTCACGACCACTTCCTTGCCCACCAGAGCTTTCAGCTCGGCGAGACTCCCGAACTTCACTTTCGGCATCGCACACCCCTGCCCGGTCGATCGAATGCGCGGCATTATACGGAGCGGTCGACTAATGGACCGGTGAGGAGAAGCGATGCAGCTCGGCATGATCGGATTGGGGCGCATGGGCGCCAACATGGCGCGGCGCCTGGCACGCGCCGGCGTCGAAGTGGTCGCGTACGATGCGAACGCCGAGGCCCGCGCCGGCCTCGCGGACGAGGCACGCACCACCGCTGCGACCAGTCTCGAGGACGCGATCGCAAAACTCACCGCACCGCGCATCGTGTGGATCATGCTGCCGGCAGGCGACATCACCGAGCAGACCGTCACCGCCGTCGCCGGACTGCTGGCGAAGGGCGACGTCATCGTCGATGGCGGCAACGCCAACTACCGCGATTCGAAGCGCCGGGCGCAGGTGCTGTCCGAACGCGGCATCCACTTCGTCGATGCCGGCGTCTCAGGCGGCGTGTGGGGCCTCGCGAACGGCTACGCGCTCATGTTCGGCGGCACGCCGGATGCCGCACACATCGTCGAGCCGGTGATCCGTGCCCTGGCACCGACGCCCGATACCGGCTGGCTGCATTGCGGCCCGGCCGGCAGCGGCCACTTCGTGAAGATGGTCCACAACGGCATCGAGTACGGCATGATGCAGGCGCTGGCCGAGGGCCTCGCCTTGATGGAAGCGAAGCGCGAATTCGATCTGGATCTCGGTGCGATCGCGGAGATGTGGCGGCACGGCAGCGTGGTGCGCTCGTGGTTGCTCGATCTCACCGCGGATTTCCTGCGTGACGAGACGTCCGTCGATGCGGTCAAACCCTTCGTGGCCGATTCCGGCGAGGGCCGCTGGACCGCGCTCGAAGCGATCGAACTGGGCGTGCCCACGCCCGTGATGAGCTTGGCACTCATGGCGCGCTTCGCGAGCCAGGGCAAGGACGACTTCGCCTCGAAGCTGCTCGCGCTGATGCGCGCCGGCTTCGGCGGCCATGCGGTGAAGCAATGAGCGCCATCGTCCTGATGGGCGTGGCCGGTTGCGGCAAGACCACCGTGGGCCTGCTGTTGGCCGAGCGGCTTGGCTGGCGCTTCCTTGATGCCGACGATTTCCATTCGCCGGCTAACGTGGAGAAGATGCGCAGCGGCCAGCCGCTCACCGACGACGATCGCTGGCCATGGCTCGACCGTCTCAACGGATTGCTGCGCGAAGACGGCCCGGCGATCCTCGCGTGCTCCGCCCTCCGGCAACGCTACCGCGACCGGATCGCGGCCGGTGTCGACGACATACGGTGGGTGCACCTCGTGGGTACGTTCGAACTGATCGGTGCGCGGCTCGCTGCCCGCAAGGGGCACTACATGCCCGCAACGCTGCTGGCTTCACAGTTCGACACCCTTGAGCCGCCGGATGCGGCGCTCACCGTCGACGTCGCGGATATGCCGGAGGTGCTGGCGGAGAGAATCTTGAAGGGATTGGGTTTGGGGGATCGGGCGTGAAGTGGCACGGAGGCCCCCATCCCAGCGTTCCCCGCATGCGCGGGGGAAGGAGTGCCTCCGGTTGGCATAGTCGCGCGCCGCACCGCTCACTTCTAACGCCCCACGTCGCGCGCCCCGACCTTCACCTCACGCCTCGCGCATTTAGCGGCATACTGCGCGCCGCAGCTAACGACAAAATCACGGAGGCATCATGGAAGACATCAGACACGGTTCCGACGCACTGTTCGTCATGCTCGGCGCGATCATGGTGTTGGCGATGCACTCGGGCTTCGCGTTTCTCGAGCTCGGCACGGTGCGGCAGAAGAATCAGGTCAATGCGCTGGTGAAGATCCTGGTGGATTTTTCGGTGTCCACGATCGCGTATTTCTTCATCGGCTACGGCATCGCCTACGGCGTGCATTTCATGTCGGGCGCCGAAGTGCTGGCCGAGAAGAACGGCTTCGAGCTGGTGAAGTTCTTCTTCCTCCTCACCTTCGCAGCCGCGATCCCGGCGATCATCTCGGGCGGCATCGCCGAGCGCGCGCGCTTCAACCCGCAACTCGCCGCGACGTTCCTGGTGGTCGGATTCGTCTATCCGTTCTTCGAAGGCATCGCCTGGAACGGCGCTTTCGGCATCCAGGACAAGATCCTGGAAGCCACGGGGGCGACCTTCCACGACTTCGCGGGCTCGATCGTCGTGCATGCCGTGGGGGGCTGGCTGGGTCTGATGGCCGTCGTCCACCTCGGTCCGCGCCGCGGCCGCTATTCGAAGGATGGCGGGGTCTCGTCGCATCCGCCCTCGAGCATTCCGTTCCTCGCGCTCGGGGCGTGGATCCTCACGGTGGGCTGGTTCGGCTTCAACGTGATGAGCGCGCAGACTCTCGACAAGATGAGCGGGCTGGTCGCGATGAACTCGCTGATGGCGATGGTCGGCGGCACGCTCGCCGCGACCTTCTTCGGCAAGAACGACCCGGGCTTCGTGCACAACGGACCGCTCGCCGGGCTGGTCGCGGTCTGTGCAGGCTCCGACGTGATGCACCCGGTCGGTTCTCTCGTGGTGGGCGGCGTGGCCGGATGGCTCTTCGTGTTCATGTTTCCGCTCATCCAGAATCGCTGGAAGATCGACGACGTGCTGGGGGTGTGGCCGCTGCACGGCCTGTGCGGTGCATGGGGCGGCATCGCATGCGGCATCTTCGGCGCCAAGGCGCTCGGAGGCATGGGTGGCGTGACCCTCGGTGCGCAGCTCATCGGAACTGCGCTGGGCATCGGCATCGCGGTGGTCGGCGGCTTCATCATCTACCAGTTCCTGAAGCGCCTGGTGGGGCTGCGGCTCGATGCCGAACAGGAATTCGAAGGGGCGGATCTGTCGATCCACAAGATCGGCGCCACACCGGACCGCGAACCGAGCTGGTGACACTGAAATCGGCCGCAGCGCGACGCGCTCCGGCCGGCGCAATCACGGCTGCAGGCTGTGGTAGAACGCCGCGAGATCCTCGATATCGGCGTCGGAGAGATTCGCCACGTTCGGCGTCATCATGCCGGCCATCGCCCCTTTGCGATCGCCGTTCTTGTACGCCTTGAGCGCACTCACCAGGTAGGGCTCGTTCTGACCCGCCAGCTTCGGATACATGGGAATCTGGGCCTTGCCGTCGGCCCCATGACAGATCGAACAGGGCGCGGACTTGGCCTTGCCCGCTTCGGGGTCACCCGCCTGCGCGCCGGTGGCACACAGGGCGAGAGCGATAAGTACGAGGGTCCGATTCATGGCAGCTCCTTCGAAGGAAAGTCAGTCGACTTGCAGGATGGCCATCATGCCGCGGTCCGCGTGCTCGGCAAAATGGCAGTGATAGAGGGTACGTCCGGTGTGCTCGGTGAAGTGGATGCCGATGCGCACCGTGTCGCCTTCGCGGATGTTGAACATGTCGCGCTGGGCACGATAGGCCGGTGCGGTGCCGTTCACGTCGAGCACCTCGTAGTGCCACGTATGCAGGTGGAACGGATGGTCCATGATGTCCACGTTGCGCACGCGCCAGATCTCCTTCGCGTCGCGGTGCGTGCGGATGTTGACCTGGCTCTCGTCGAGAAAGCGCGAACAGATGTTGAAGAGCGACAGGATGATCTCGCGTTCGATCTCGGCCTCGCTTTCTCGGAACGGCGTGTGCGGCACCAGCGCATCGGGCCACGACGCCTTCGTGAGAACGCCCGGCGGCTCGATCGTCACGAGCGGCTGCGGTTCGGTGAACGCCATGCCGCGGCGCGGCGTGGGGAAATACCAGAGTTCCACGGGCGCGGCATCGTCGAGCACCACCAGTACCTCGGCGCGAGCACCGGGCACGAGGAAGATATCCGCGGATTCCCGCGGATGATCGAGATAGCGTCCGTCGTGTGCGATCACCACCAGCGGCCGTTCGTCGGATCGCCTGAGACGCCAATAGCGCGCGTTCGAGGCATTGAGGAGGCGCAACCGCACCAGCGACTTGCGCGCCCGGATGACGGGGCGCTCCACGCCGTTCACGAGCAGCAGCTTGCCTTCCTTGCCCACCGCCCATTCGTTGCGCGAGTGCTCCTCGATCCCGTCGCCGTCGAACGTGATGTCCTTCAGCACCAGCACCCGGTCGTCGCAATCGAGTTCCCGTTCGAACGCGTAGTCGCCTTCGACCAGGATCGGCCCCGCCAGGCCGCGAAACATCGGCCGCGCCGTCTTGCCGTGGATATGCGGGTGGTACCAGTGCAGGCCCGCGTTACCGTGCGGCACGACGAACTCGTAGTCGAATGCAACACCCGGCGGCAGATGGAGCCAGACGTTGTCCGCACGGCCGCCGGGCGGCAGCGACAGCCCGTGGAAATGCAGGTTGCTGTCGGCATCGGTGCGATTCTCGAAGCGCAACTGCACCGTCTCGCCCTCCCGCACCCTGAGTAGCGGTCCCGGAAAACTGCCGTTGTAGGTGAGCGCGTTCACCACCTGGCCGTTGATCGTCGCACGCGCCGGTGCCGCGACCAGCCTGCCGCGCGCGAGCCCCGGTTCGCTGCGATCGAACGCCAGCTCCGGCACGGCCGGCAACTCCGGTTGCGAACCGAACGCCGCACGCAGCCCGACGTCGGCGAACGGCAGCACCAGGCCACCCGAGGCCTGAAGAAAGCGCCGACGCGAGATCAATATCGACCCGGTTCGAGACTGAACGCGAGCGCGGCGGCGTCGGGGATGACCCCGGCGCGGACCAGACCATCGACCACTTCGCGCCGCCGTGCAATGACGCTTTCGATGCGCTGCGCGCGCAACGCATGGACCTCAGCCGCGGTGTAAGGCTCGAAGCCGGGCTTCAGCTGCTCGCCGCTGAACTGGGTCAGCAGCCAGTTCAGCATCGCGGCGAGCCGCTCGTCGGGCAGCGACGATTGCAGTACGTTGGGCACCTGCACCAGGTACGCCCGACCTGCGCTGGTATGGGTGAACCAGCCGGCCCGCCCCTGCAGGCGCGGCACCTCCTGTACCGAATGCCCTTCGTGCCCGTGGCAACCCTGGCAGTTGCGGGAATAGTCCTCTTCCACCGGCGCCACCTTGGGCAACCATGTGCCGCGCTCGCGCACGAGCACGTCGGGCACCGACTCGGGCGAGACGGTCGGTGTCTGCGCCAACGCGCTCGTCGGCACGAACGCAATGGCCAGCGCGAAGCTGGCCATCCTCCCCTTCACGACGACTCCGCTTTGCGCTCAGATCTGGCCGACGATGGCCGCACTCGAGCAGTGATAGATCATCGAGCTCGCGCCGAAGCACCAGATGATGTCGTTGTTGAGCTGCGGAATGTACGCGGGTTTCTCGCCGGCGGAACCGAGGCAGGCACACTTGGGGCACGAATCCTTGCCGCAGCAATCGCGGTAGGCGATGAGATAGGTCTTACCGTCGTCGGGGTTCAGGCAACTGCCGACCCACGACGTGGGCGAAGGCACGGAACCCGGCGGGCACGTGGCCGGACCGCCGCCGCAGCACGAGCACAGGTAACCGTCGCTCGAGCAGTAGCGCCAATAGTTGCAGGCGCGTGGATCCTTCGTCTGCGCCTCGACCTGTTTGGCCCAGGCAGCCGCCGGATCCTCGGCCGCCTGCGCCTTGCGGCTCACCGGGAGCACGGGCAGGAACGTCGCGCCGACCATCGCGGCACCCAATCCCGACACGAAGTGCCGCCGCGACACCTGCTGCGCCGTGCGCCGGCTCATTCGTTCGAAGAACCTGTCCATGAACTGGAGTCCCTTGGCCATGACCGCTTCTCCTCTAGTCCAACGCCGTTTCGATGATAGTCAATCCGAACCCCAACCCGTTCACGCCGCTTCCCGATGCGCCGCCGCATCGTCCTTCACGTAACCCTGCGCCTTGAGATAGGCCTGGATGGTGCCGTAGCCGGTCTCGCGCGCGATGGCGAGGCTTTCGAGGTGCTCGCGACTGTTGACGAGCCCCTTGGCGCGGATGACACCGTCTTCGTCGATCAGGATCGCATAGGGCAGCTTGCCCACCTGGAACGTCATGCCGACCTGTGGCGAATTCACGTAGTCGATGCCCTCGAGCTTGTGCTGAGCGATCATCTGCCGCTGCTCGGCCAGGTCGCCATCGCCCACCAGCACGACGGCAAGCTTCTCGCCGGAGGCGAACGACTTCGCGATCGGCAGTAGCTTCTTGCAGATCGGGCACGTCGGCGACACGAACAGCAGGAGGCGCCCCTTCCGGTCCGCAGCGGCCCCGCCGATGCGGATCAGGTTGCCGTCGATGCCGGCCACCTTCATGTCGGGCGCCATCTCGCCGACTTCCGGACCGTGGTCGTTCATCATCGCGCCCATGGGCGCCACGCGCTCGTGCAGGATGCCCACTTGGCGCACCATGCCGAATATCACGGCACCAAGGGCGAGCACCACGACCCACAGCAGGATGTTCGAGTAGAGCAGCACTTCGTAGGACATGGCGTATTCCTAACCTCGCCCGGAGAGCGAGCGCTGATAGTTGTCTTCGAAGGTGGGCAGCACCCTCAGCGTGACGTAGCCCACCGACAGATAGGCGATGAACAGCGTGAGCGCCGCCATCACGACGATGAAGTTGTCGGCCCAGCCGAGTTCGCGGGGTCCGGGGGTGGCAACACAGGCGAGGGCGAGCCCCAGCAGCAAGCCGTTGCGCAGCACCAGCCACCACGACAGGTTCTGCTTGAGCGACGAGCGGAAGCACCCGCAATCGATGCCGGTGCGTCCGCGCGCGACGTTGAGTGCGATGGCCGCCGCGAAGACCACCAGCAGCACGGCCATGCCCAGCGCCGCGGCAGCACGGGTCGCCGGGATCAACACGCCGATGGCGAGCAGCACTTCCACCGGCGGCAGCAAGCGGGCGACCAAGGGCACCAGCGCCCGCGGCAGCACCCGGAAATTCGCGACGACCCCTTCCAGCTCGGCCCACGCGGCGAACTTGCTCACCGCACCCAGCCCGAAGACGAGCGCGAGCGTCAGTGCGGCGGTGAGGCCGAGGATCGGATCGAGTGTCACGGGCGCATCTCTTCGAGGCTCAGCCCTCGCCGGGCCGCCCCAAGAGGGCTGGCCCCCTGGGGGGAGAGGCCGAAAGGCCTATCGGGGGGAACGTTCACCTCAGTCGCCGTCCACGTAGAGCAGGTAGGGGGAAATGCCGAACTCCACCTCTCCGACCTCGGAACCGTCCTTCAGGTTGTACGTGATCAGGCTCGGCTTCTCGGTCTGGGTGAACAGGTACGGCTCCGCATCCTGCGACACGGTGATGGAGATGGCGTGTTCCTTCAACTTGATGCGGTCGATGCGCTTCTTGGTCTTGGCATCGAACACCCACACTTCCTCGCCGGCCTGCTTGTGGGTCCATTTCGGCCCCTTGTGCATCAGCACGTACAGCTTCTGCGTCGCCCGGTGCAGCGCGATCAGCTGCCAGCCGCCGGGATACCAGCTCTCGGCCTTGTCCTCGTCGGTCAGCAGCGACCACTTGGGCTGGAATGCCGGCTTCTCCTTGGATATATCGACCGGGAAGATGTTGCCCTCGTAGCTGACGAAATAGACCATGCCCTTCTTCTTGTCGATGCCGACGTGCTCCAGCACCGGATCGCCGTCGGGATCGAAGAACTTGCTGCTGCGCGTGATCGTCGCCTTGATGTTCGCGTCGAAGGTGGCCGTGGCGAGCGTACCGTCCGAGCAGACCGACGAGAAGCGGTTGCCGGCGGACGGGAAGATGAGCCCGCAGCCGGGAATCTCGACGTCGCCCTTGTACTTGCGCTCCTTGGTGTCGACCACGCTCACCGTCGTTGCCGGAGCAAGGTTGTAGGAGAGCAGGTAGCGCCCGTCGGGCGTCACCTCGGCATTCTGCTTCTTCGGCACCACCAGGAACCGCCCCTTGGGCAGATCGACATCCGCGCCGATCGTGAGGTTGAGCGGGTCATAGAATGTCGCCATGTCCGAGCGGGTACCGCGGAAGCCCTTCGACCAGTACGTGTCGAAGACGTAGAGCTGGGAATGATCGGGGGCGATGGCGAAGTTCGGTGCATAACCCGCGCTCATCACGGCCTCGATGTCCTGCTTCTCGCCGTTGATGACCCAGATCTTGCCGGCGACGAAGACCGGGAAGATCGGTTCCAGCACGTACACGCGCTTCGGATAGGGCTTCGACAGGGTCGCGAGGTTGTGCTGCTCGCCCCCGAGCGGCTTCGCGCTCGCCGGCAGGTCCTTCAGCTCGTCCGCCAGGACGACCGGCGCTGCTGCGAGGCAGGCGGCGGCGAAAGCGACAGACGTCAGGGTCCGCTTCATGGCTGGTCTCCCGTATTGTGCGAAGGTCGGACCGCCCGGGGATTCGCCTGATCCCGATGCGTTCCGCAACGAATCGACGCGCATTGCACCGCCGACGCCCGCAATTTCGTTCCACGGCGACACATTGTCAACCGGTGCCCGCCACCGGTGCGTGTTTTCCGCGCCGCACCATCACTGTGCGTTCCGATGTCCTGCACGCCTCTGCGTCGCACGAACGGGACGGTCGCCCGGAGCGGTCAACGCGGCCATAATCAGCGCGCCGATATCAACACCTTCCGGAGCCCGACATGTCCCGATCCACGCGGCCGGCTGCCGCCGTCTTCCTCATCCTCGCCGCCCTGTCCGCACCCGCGTGGAGCCAGGCATCCATCGGTTCGAGCACCGGCAGGATCTTCTTCGGCGGCGGCGTCGGGGTCGGGTTCGGCGACGTCACCTACATCAACATCTCGCCCTTCGTGGGCTATCGGGTCGACGAACGCCTCGCGGTGGGCGCGGGCCTGATCTATCGCCACACCAGCGACGAGCGCTTCGGCCGCGACCTTACCACTAACGACTACGGCGCCAACTTGTTCGCGCGCTACACCGTGGTGGGTCCGTTCTTCGTCCACGGCGAAGTCGAGCAACTGAGCTACGAGTACGTCCGCGCCGATCTCAGCACCAACCGCACCAACGCCACCAGTTTCTTCGGTGGCGGCGGAATCTCGCAGCCGATCGGCAGCAACGCGAGCGTCTACGCCGCCGCGCTCTACAACTTCAGCTATGAGAGCCAGTCGCCCTCGCCCTACTCCAGCCCGTGGGTGTTCCGCTTCGGGATCGGGATCGGTTTCTGAGCCCTACGACCTGAACCGCGCGGCCACCGCACTCGACTCCTTCGCCAGCAGGAACTGATCGGACGTCACGGCGACGAAGTCCGCGCCGTGATCGAACCAGCGCTTCGCGTCGGGCTCGGCGAACGCGAGGATGCCCGCACCCTTGCCGGCCTTCTTCATCCGGGTGATGGCGTCGGCAATGGCCGCCTGCACCTGCGGATGTCCCGGATTGTTGAGATGCCCGAATCCGGCAGCGAGATCCTGCGGACCGATGAACAAGCCGTCGATGCCGTCGATCGCGGCGATCGCTTCGATCTGCTCTACCGCCGCGGGCGACTCGATCTGCACGATCAGGCAGAGCTCGTCGTGTACCCGGGTGAAATAATCCTTCACGCGGCCGTAGCGGTTGGCGCGGGAACTGGTGGAGACACCGCGGAAACCATGGGGCGCATAGCGGATCGCGGCCACGGCTCTGCGGGCTTCGTCGGCGTTCTGCACGTAGGGCAGCAGGAGGGTCTGCACACCGACGTCGAGCAGGCGCTTGATGACCACAGGATCGTTCCAGGGCGGCCGCACCATGGCGGAGACCGGATACGGCGCCACCGCCTGCAGCTGGTGGTGCACGTTCTCGAGATCGGCCGGCGCATGCTCCATGTCGACGAGTACCCAGTCGAAGCCGGCACCCGCGCAGATCTCCGCCGCCGTGTGGCTCGCGAGGCTCAGCCAGCAGCCAGCCTGTTTGCGGCCTTCCTTGAGCCCACGCTTGAAAGCATTGATGGGCATGTCCATGCTGTTCCTCCCCTGCAACCGGTTGTTGTTGTACCCGGCATTGTAGACGAGCGTTTACAGCGGGCGACTGCATCGCGAGAATTCGTGCCTCGCCAAACCCGGAGCGCCCATGGTGGCCACGTCCCTCGAACCGCAAGGCGTCATCCCGATCCTCGCCACCCCGTTTCGCGAGGATGAATCGCTCGACCCCGAATCCCTCGACCGCCTGGTGCGCTTCATGGTGGATGCCGGTACCGACGGGGTCACCGTGCTCGGCGTGCTGGGCGAATCGAATCGTCTTTCCGATCGCGATCGCGAGAACGCGATCCGCACCGCCGTGGCCGCGGCGCAGGGACGCTCACCGGTGATCGTCGGCGCCAGCCATCCCGGCACGCAGGCCACCATCGATCTGGTCGCCATGGCGGCGGACCTCGGCGCATCCGCGGTGATGATCACACCATCCGCGGAACCGGTGCCCAGCGATGAACGCGTGTTCGAGTACTTCCGCCGCATCGGCGAGCGCGCACGGCTGCCGATCGTGCTGCAGGACCACCCCGCTTCCACCGGTGTGCACATGCCGGTGCCGCTGATGCTGAAGATCATCCGTGAGGTCGAGCGCGTGATCGCGATCAAGGAGGAGGCGGTGCCGACACCACCAAAGCTGCGGGCGTTGCGGGCCGGCATGACCGAGCGCAAGGTACGCATACTCACGGGGCTGGGGGCGCTCTATGGATTGTTCGATCTCGAAGCCGGCAGCGACGGCTTCAACACCGGCTTTGCATTTCCCGAAGTGTTGAGCGCGATGGTGCGTGCCGCTCGAGGCAGCGACTGGGATCGTGTGCGTGCCCTCTACACGCGCTTCCTGCCGCTCATCGTGTTCGAGCAGCAGCCCGGTGTGGCGGTGCGCAAGGAGATATTGCGGCGGCGTGGGTTGTTGTCCACGGCCACCGTGCGACATCCGGGCGGGGGATTGCCTCCGGGCACGGGGGAGCAGCTCGAGAGGTTGCTGGCGGCGGCGCTGGGGACGGTCGATATCACGCGACCGATCGCGGTTTAGGACGGCTGGCCCCCATCCCGACCTACCCCCGCGTTCGCGGGGGTAGGGGTGTACTGCTCCTTCCCCCAGCTTTGCTGGGGGAAGGCTGGGATGGGGGCCTGCGGAAACCTACCGCCCGACCTCCGCCGCAGCCTTGCTCACCCCCGCCGGATTCACATCGAGCACCGTCTCGAACGTGAGGTCCTTCGTATCCACCACCTGCGCCTTCAACTCGCCCGCTTCGCTCGCGACGAAATGAAAGCGCACGCTCGGATTCTCGCTGATGGAGAAATCCACGTCGGCCGTCATGACCGGTTCGCCGCGAAAGCTCACTGCGATGGAGCGCACGAAATAGGCAGGCGTGTAGTGACGCGTGAACTGATCCATGGCCAGACCGGAATGGTTCGGATGCATCACCGACAGGCGCGCCGTAGCCGGCCCGCCTGAAGCGGCGGCATCCTCCAGCACCAGCCGCATGCGGCCGAGCCCGGTCGTGCCGTCCGACTTCGCGGCCGGCGCCGAGCATCCGCCCGCAGCCTTCACGTATTTCGTCGCGGCGTACAGCTCGCCGGTGTTCATTTCGGCGATGGCACGCACGTGGGTGTAGTCCTCGATTCGCACCCGCGTTTCGATGTCGGCGCGCCCGCTCAGCGGCGTGAAGCGGAATATGGCCGCGACCGGAGAGGGGTTGCGATCGATCACGACGTACAACGCCCGCACGTAGCGATCGTCCGATTGCGGGCCGCCGACACTCACGGCAAGGGGAACCACGGCAGCATCCGCGGCGCGCGAAGGTATCCGCAGGCGCACAACGTCATCGGCCGGTTCCTGGATGGGACGATCCGCGAACAGGCTGGTGCGGACCAGTGTCCAGATATCGGTGCCGGCGGCATCCTCGGCCCGCACATTCGCGGCACCTAGCGAGAAGCCCATCGAAAGAAGCACCAGCGTGGCGGCGTGTTTCATGGGATTGCCTCCTCCGTAGCGACGCCGCCACTCGCGGCGGCTGCCGCGTCGACCGAACGCCGACGCTCACCCACCGCCCAAGATACACCGCAGGGCTGTGCGCCCCAGCTGCGCTGGGCGCTGCCCCACCGCGGTCGGTCAGATCCTAGTCCAGAAAGCACTGCTTCTTGGCTTTGTCCTCGAGCGAACGAAAACGTTTCGCCATGGCCTGCGCATCGGCGGCCTCGCGCACCACGGCACCGCGTTCGCCGGCAATGGTGATCGCGCGGGCGGCCGTCAGCAACTCGACGTATTCAGCGTACTTCACCTCGGCCGCGAGCGCATCGATGGCGCACGCGCACTTGTAGAGGAATTCCTGGCGCATTCCCTGGCGGTCGCGCATGCATGCTTCGACGAATTCCACCCGGTCCACCGTCGGGAAATCGTTCGCGTGCGCAATCGGCAGCGCAGCCGCCATCAAGGCGGTGCAGAGCAGCCGCTTCATTATGAGACCCTCCGGATCAGCGTTGCAGCGACAGCGCGCGTTCGCGAAAGGCGCGTGCGTCGGCGTTCTGCGGTTCTTCCTCGAGCCAGAGGGCGGTCAGTTCCAGAAGCCCCGAAGCATTGCCCGCGGCCTCCAGCGTCGCAGCCCGCAGGAAGTACGGCAGCAGGTTCGGCTGCCCTTCCCAGAACGACGCCACGCCGACGATCGGACCGATCGCCGTGACCTCGGCGCCGGCAGCCGCGTGCACCCATTCCACCGGCACCGTAAAGAAGTACGCACCACGCGCCGGCAGCCGGAACGTGAGCAGACCCACCAGGTGCCCGGCCTCGTCGAAGAGCCCACCGCCGCTGGCGCCGGAGCTGAAACCGGCATCCGTCTGCAGCACATGGCCGCCGTCGAAGGCGTGCGCCGCGCGGACCGCCCCGGTCGACGGCGACAGTCCGAAGCCGCCGCTGTAACCCAGAGCGAGAACGCGGCCACCCGGAGGCACCGACCCGGACGGTGCCGAATCCACCGATGGCAGCGACAGGCCGGGCACCGTCAGGATGCACACGTCGTGCTGGGGGTGCGCCTGCCGGGCGGTTGCTTCCCACCGCATCGTGCCGGACAGCACCGCGACTTCGGCCGCATTGCGGACCACGTGGCAGTTGGTCGCCACCCGCTCCGGCGCGAACACCACGCCACTGCCCATGCCGTTGCGCCCCTGGTCGCCGCGCGCGGCTTCGATGCGCACCACGCTGGGTGCCAGTTTCTGCATCGCCGCCCGCAGTTCCAGGGCGTCCACCGCCTGGGCCGGCGCACAAAAAGCGAGCAGCAGGCTGCCGAGGACGACCGGAAAGCGAGCATCCGCGCGACCACGACTCGCCCGCAATGCCGGGCCGGCCGGCCCGCTCGTGCGAAGTGTCGGGCTGAAGGTTGATGCCCATACGTCAGGGAACCGGATTTCCATGCTCATCCACCAGAGGCACACGATACTCCCGCAATATCTGCAGTATCTGTGCCTGATTCTCGGCGATGAGGGTTTCGATGGTGCGCTTCCAGTTCGGTTCCCCGAACCGCACGCCCATGGCGACGGCGAAGTCGAACTTGACGCCCGGCTCCGACTTGAGGGGGACGACGACCAGTTCGACACCGGTGACCCGGCGCGCCGCGTAGCCCGCGACCGGGCCCCAGACGATCGCCGCGTCGATGTCGCCAGCCACGACATCCTTCTCGACGATCTCGCCCGGGTAGAAATCGGGCCGTGCATTCATCATGCGATACGGCACGCCGGAGTCGACGATGCCGTGGTGCGCCAGCCACGCTGTGCCGGGCGAGCGGTCGTATACACCGATCCGAATCGATTTAAGTTTCTCGCCAAGCGCCAGCAGATCCGCTGCGGAACTCACGCCATCGAGCTTGCGCCCCTTGGCGTAGACCAGCGCATAGGTCGAGCGGAAGTACGCCGGGGTGGCGGCGACCTGCTCGAATCCGACCGGCACGCCCATGATGACGTCGCACCGGTAATCCTCGTCAGGCAGCTTGAAGCGCAGCGTGTTGCGCACGAAGTTCATGCGCTGGGGAAAGTAGTAGTACTCGAGCGGCAGCCCGATCCTGCCGGCAAGCAGCTCCGCGATCTTGTTCTCGAAGCCCTCGCCGGCCTGGTTCGAGAACGGCAGGTTGGCGGGGTCGCTGCAGACGCGGAACGCCTTGCGCTCGGGAGCATCTTCGGCCATCGCGCCGGCGCCAGACAGCGCGGCCGCACCGGCGATCGCCATGCAGACGCCGCGCAGCACGGCGCGGCAGCTCACTCTTTCAACTCCTCGACCTTGGTGCGCGTGATGGCTCCGTCGGAACGACCCTTGAGATACGCGTACAGGTTGTCGAGATTGTCCATGACCTGCTGGCTGGTCTTGAACGCCACCATGCCCTTCTCGAGCCGGCCCTCGACGACCGTGGTCTTGAACTCGTCCTTGGTGAGGACTTTCAGGCTGGCGATCAGGGAAGGACCGACCAGTCCCTCCTGGTTCGCGCCGTGACAGCGATCACAGGCGGCGGCGCGCCAGGTGCGAAAGCCCTTCATGGTATTGCCATCCACCTTGTAGCCGTCGACGACGGTGTACAGCTCGGTCTTCACGGTGCCTGCCTTGTCCTCGGCCAGGACCACCGCCGCGGACGCACAGGCAAGTGCCGCCGCGAGTATCACTCGATGCATTCGAAGCTCCTTCGTACGATGAAAACAAGGCATCCCGCACCAACGTGCGGGATGCCGTTACCGATGACGATCCGCGAAGGATCGAACCGTCAGTTACCGCCGGGAATCGCGAACACGGTGAGCGAACCGCCCAGATCCGTGTACTGATTCAGCTCGCGATAGCCGCCCACGGCGCCGAGGCCGTCGGTGTCCTTCTCGAGACCCGCCGCCATGCCGATGCCGGCCCAGCCGCCGATGCCCGAGAAGACGCCCACGTACTGCTTGCCCTTGTGCTCGTAGGTGAAGACGTTGCCGATGATCCCGGACGGCGTCTTGAACTTCCAGAGCTCCTTGCCGTCGCTCTTGCGGATCGCCTTGATGTAGCCCTCGAGCGTTCCGTAGAACACCAGGTTGCCGGCGGTGGCGAGTGCGCCGCTCCACACCGAGAACTTCTCGGGAATGGAATAGACGATCTTGCCAGCGCCCGCGTCCCAGGCGATGAAGTTGCCCATGCCGCCATGGCTGCCGGGCGCCGGGTACATGGACAGCGTCGCACCCACATACGGCTGACCCGCGGTGTACTCGACCGCGAACGGCTCGTAGTCCATGCACACGTGGTTGGTCGGGACGTAGAAGAGCTTGGTGTCGGGCGAGTACGCAGCCGGTTGCTGGTCCTTGCTGCCGAGGGCTGCAGGACACACGCCCTTGGTGTTGACGTCGGGACCGTTCTGCGCGGTGCTGTACTTCGCGACCACTTGCGGCCGACCGGACTTCATGTCGACGTGCGTGGCCCAGTTCACCTTCGGGTCGTACTTCTCGGCCACCAGCAGCGCGCCGTTGGTACGGTCGAGCGTGTAGCCGAAGCCGTTGCGGTCGAAGTGCACCAGCGCCTTGGTGGCCTTGCCCTTCACGTTGATGTCGGCGAGGATCATCTCGTTGATGCCGTCGAAATCCCACTCGTCGTACGGCGTCATCTGGTAGACCCACTTCGCCTTGCCGGTGTCGACGTCACGCGCGAAGATGGTCATGCTCCACTTGTTGTCGCCGGGACGCTGGGCCGGATTCCACGTGCTCGGGTTGCCCGTGCCGTAGTACATCAGGTTGAGCGCCTTGTCGTAGCTGTACCAGCCCCAGGTGGTGCCGCCGCCGATCTTCCACTGATCCTCTTTCCAGGTCTTCAGCGAGGAATCGGCACCCACCGGCGTGACCTTGCCGTCGGCCCACGTGGTCGTGGTGTTCGGATCGATCAGCATCTCCTCGTCCGGACCGACGCTGTAGCCCTTCCAGGCCATCTTGCCGTCCTTGAGGTTGTAGGCCGCGACGAAACCGCGCACACCCCACTCGCCGCCGCTGATGCCGGTGATCACCTTGTCCTTGAAGATGTGCGGGGCGTTGGTGTTGACGGCACCCAGCTTCGGATCGCCGTTCTTCACCGACCACACCACCTTGCCGGTCTTGGCGTCCAGGGCGACCAGGGTACTGTCGGCCTGCTGCAGGATCACCTTGCCTTCGCCATAGGCCAGACCCCGGTTGACCGTGTCGCAGCACATCTGCGGAATGACGGCCGGATCCTGCTTCGGCTCGTACTTCCACACGATCTTGTTGGTGTTCAGGTCCATCGCGAACACCTTGTTGGGGAACGGCGAATGGAGGTACATCATGTCGCCGATCACCAGGGGCGAACCTTCATGCCCGCGCAGTACACCGGTCGAGAACATCCATGCGACCTGCAACTTGTTGACGTTGCTGTCGTTGACCTGCTTCAACTTGCTGTAGCGCTGGTTGTACATATCGCCGGCCTGCATCGCCCAGTTCTTCGGGTCTGCGGTCAGCTTCTCGACGTCCGCATTCGCGAACGCCGCCAGCGGGGTCGTTGCGAGCGCGAGCGAAAACACTACCTGTTTATAGGTGCACTTCATTGCGTCACTCCTCCCGAGATTTTTCCGAATGAAAATCGAGGCGGCCCGGCACGACGGGTCACCACTCTTCACATCGTTACTGCCCCCGGTTCTTGCTCCACCGATGCCGCCGTGAAGGCGGTTGACCGCAAAGTCGGAAACGCATGAGCTTCGCCGACTTCGGGAGCCACGCAACTGCAGATTTACTTCCCAGGCAGGGACGCGATGATCTAAGCACATCGCCCTGAGCGGGTCAACGCGAGACAAGGAACATTTGTCCAATCATTCAGGATGTTGCGTCGCCGCATCCAAGTCCCGACATGGCCCTTTGGCGGGAAGATTTCTGAGTGCGGAAAACGCCACTCCCAGAGGGATCGAGGTAGCTGGTCCGCGCCAGAACTGTCAGATTTTTTCTTGACGACCGCCACCGCGGAACTGCGCGATGCGAGCTGTCAGCCAACTCCAGGCCTCGCGTTCGGCCGGCCCGGCGGTCTTCTCGATGGCAATCGTCAGGTAGGCGAGCTCGGCGTCGATCTTGTCCGCCGGCAGCATTTCGAGCCGGCTCACCAGGATCGCCGCCTCCACCACGGCGGCCTGCGCGCGATTGAAACCGGCGAAAGGGCGGTGCGTGCGTTCGAACACGATGTCGCACAGCAGCCGGGGACGCGTGGCGTCGTCCTCGACGCGTGCGAGCTTCAGTTCCCGATGCGCGAGCGGATCGGCCAGGCGCACGCAGGCGATGCGCTCGCACGCCACGGTCGGCCAGTCGTGGCGTCCGGTGAGGCAGCCCGCGAAGATGCGCACATCGTCGGTCATGTTGACGGTCGCGACGCCGGTGGCCAGGACGTTGTCGAGCGTCGTGGACGGTCGAAACGGCGCAAGGACGACCCGCCCCCCCTCGATTCGGATGCCCATCGGCGCGATGTGCACTCGACCGTCCGGCGCGCGCGTCGTCACCACTGTTTCCCAGATCATCGCAGCGGCCTCATGACGAGCGCTTGCGTCGGCCGTGGGCCAGGGTCGCACCAGGCGCCTTCGGTTCGAGCAGGCTCTCCGCCGACGGCGGCAACGCCGCTCCCCACCGCAGTGCCTCGTCCTGCACATAGCGTTTGCCGAGTTGCCAGCCGATCTGCGCCCGCGCCAGTTCCACGCCCAGGTAGAAAGCGTGTGCCGCGTCGTGCTCGAGTCCCAGTTCGGGCCAGAACGCGAACGGATCGGTGGCCACGCGATGACCGTCGCGGTTGAAGACGTGCATGCCATCGGGTGCGGCCATCACGCGGAAGTTGGGATCGCGCACCGCCGCCGCCAGCTCGGCGATCTCGTCGACGTCGTGCACGAACGGCTTCTTCTCGTGCAGCGCCATCAGTACGCCGGAAACATCCTTCGGTAGTGCGCCTTCCTCCCGCGCCGCGAACATGATGCGGCGTGCCGCGTCAGCTTCGCGCACGACCGATCGCGCGTGTTCGCTCACCTGCACCACCAGCACCGCATCGATGTGCAGCTCCGACACGATGCCGAACAGCAGTGCGTTCATGCCCATGGTGTCGGCGTGAGTGAGTTCGGTCACGTTGCCGATGCCCATCATGATGCCGGCGTCCGGATGGGCTGCCCGCAACGCGTGGTAGCGAGCGATCGAGTCGGTGAACCCGAAGTGGATCGGGTCGAGGATCGGATCGGCGAGATAGCGCCGGCCCTTGTGATCGAGCAGCGCCATCGCCCGCTCGAGCGAAGCGAGATCGCCCGCCTCGGTCGGGATCAGGATCGGGGTGGCAGCCACTTCGTCGGCGATCCACAGCGTGTCTTCCTTCAGACTCAGCAGAAAATCCGCACCCGCCTTGCCGCCGCGCAGCAATTCATCCGTCTCGAGCGAATCGACACTGACGGCGAACCCGAGCGATTTCACATGTGCCACCGCCTCCTCGAGGTGGGGAAACGGTGTGGCGGGCAGGCAACCGAGATCGATGACGTCCGCCCCCTGCGCGGCAAGCTCCCGCGCGCGCTGGCCGATCACCTCCACGCTGAGTTGCGGTGCATCGATGATCTCGACGAACAGTCGTGCCTCGTACCGCGACAGGTCGCGTGCCTCAGCGGCGCGCCCGAAGAACTTCGGCAGGTCCACCAACTCCTCGGGGCCGCGCACCACGGGCACGCCCAGTTGCCTCGCGACAGGATCGAGATCGCCGCGGCAGCGGCCCGGCACGACGATCCGGTCGAACCCCGGCGCATCGGCAAGGCGCCGGCCGATCATGTCGGCAGTCATCAACGCCGCGACGCTCAAGCCCAGCTCGCGCACTTCCCACTCGAAGGGCGGCGCGGCCATGGCACCGAGGGTGCGCCGCAGGCTCTTTTCCGCCAGCCTGCCCGTCAGGAACAGGATGCGCTCCTGGCCCTCCGCCGCACTCACGTCGCGAGGCCGCTCCGCTGCCTTGCGGGTGCGGTCGCACCGAGCTCCCGTTCAACGGCGGCGAGGCGCGTGCGCAGTGCCGCCTGCAAGGCATCGAAAGTCTCGACCACTACCACCTGATCGAAATCGGTGAGGCGGCGCGTGTTCTCGAGGTCGATCGGTCGCGGATATACGGTCACCCAGTCGCTCGGCGACTCGGTCTCCATCTGCGGTGCCGTATCGCAAGCGAACACGATGGAGGGAATGCGGCACTTGCCCGCCTGGGCGAAGATGTTGGTCGGTAGCGAATCCGAGATGCCGGCCACGCATTTCGCGACCGTGTTCGAGGTGGCCGGCGCGATCACCACCGTGTGGTAGTGCCCGTGATAGAAAAGACCCACCGGTGCGGCGCTCGCCGTGTTGTCGCGGAAGATGCGAAAGCCCTCGCGCAGGCCCGTGAGCGGATGCCCGTACATGTGCAGCACCTCCTCGCCGGCGCGCGACAGAAACAGATCCACGTCCTCGAGCTCGTTGGCGAGGTCGAGGCATTCGCGCAGGTAATGGCCCGAGCCGGTGAGACCCCAGGCGAGGCGCGGTCGTTCCGGTCGATCCATGGCGCGTCGCTTCAGTAGTCGTACTTGATGTAGCGGAAGCGCTGGTCGTCGGCCGGCGTGCCGGTAAGGGCTCCGCCCGCCTTGGCCGGCTGCCAGTGCACCACCTCTTCGATCTTCTGCGCCAACTCGAAATCGCGATCGGTGATGCCCTTCGCGTCGTGGCTCTGCAGCTTCACGATCACGAATGCATAGGACACGGTGAGATCGGGGTGATGCCATGCCGCCTCGGCCAGATGGCCGACCGTGTTCACCACCATCAGCGTGCCCTTCCAGCCTTCGGTGCGGTACTTGCGGCGGATCCAGCCTTCCTCGAAGTACCACTGCGGCAGATCGCGCTCCAGCCGCTGCTTGATCTCGCTCTCGGTGTACGGATCCTGCTTCTTGCGTTCCATGGCGTTCGCTCCGTGCTCGGTGCGTCGTGTGCCACTTTACCCGATCGCCCCCTGGTGTAGCATTCCGGCCCCACCCCGACACGCGCGAGCGACGTTCCCATGGACATGAAGGAACCCCTGTACCAGCTGCATCCGCTGGTGTGGAACCGCGAAGACGACCGCGACGTGCGCGCGCTCATCATCCGCGACCTCGTGATCCCGGTGGACATCGGCGTGTACCCCCAGGAACAAGGCCACCCCCAGAACCTGCGGTTCGATCTGCGCATCGAGCTGCAGCCGCCATTCGAGTGGCACGACCGCCTGGAGGAAGTGCTCGACTACGACCGGCTGCGGCAGGGCATCCTCGACATCGTCGGTGCCGGGCATATCAATCTGCTGGAGACCCTCGCCGAGCGCATCGTGGCGATGTGCTTCGAATATCCGCAGGTACAAGGGCTGCGGTTGCAGATCGCGAAGCTGGAGGCGCATCGCGATTGCGTGGTGGGGTACGAGACGCAGCGGCGGAGGTAGCTGCCGAAGGCCGCGAAGCAGTCAATTGGGTCAGTTAAATGGGCAAGTTGAATGGGGTCAGGTCTTGGTTAAATGGGGTCATAAATGGGGTCAGGTCTTGCAACCAATCATCCCAATCCCGTCTTCCCGGCTGACTGTCGCATCACAGGCCCCCGGTCTGGTCAGCCCGCCTCATGTGTCAAGAGCCTGCTCACGGCCGCCCCGGCGCGATCAGGATCTCCCCCTTCCCGTCGCACCCGAGGTCACCCAACCACCGTGACAGCGAAGGCCGACTCCGCGCGAACGACTGGAAGCGTTTGCCGTACACGGCGAGCGACTCGAGCAGCAGTCGGATCGCCAGCAGGTCGTGCCAGCCGTTGTGATTGAACGTCGGCAGTAGCTCGTGGGGTGAGCGGCCCAGTACCAGCGTCCCGCGACGCATGAGGTAGCCTGCATCGATTCCGACCCGGCCGAGTACCACCGTGGTTCCGGCCAGCATGCGCGACGCACAGTAGTCGCCCGCGTTGCCCTCGATGAGCAGCAGCCCGCGCCGCATCCGATCGGCCGCGCGGTCGCCGGCGTTGCCGCGCACGACGATCACCCCACCGGCCATTCCCTGCAGAGTCCCCGCACGGCCGGAGCCCGCGAACGCACCCACATTGCCGGATACGTCAATGCGACCGCCGCGCATGCCGGCACCGATCAGCGCACCGGCATCGCCGCGCACCACGATCGATCCGCCGCGCATCGACTCGCCCAGATAGTCGCCAGCAGCACCCACGACCGTCAGCTCGCCACTGTCGAGCCCCGCCCCGATGCGCACCAGCCGCTCATCGGCACCATCGATCACGATCCTTTGCGCGTCGTCACCACGGACCGCAAACAGATCCCCTACCCGATGGACCTCGTTCCATCCGGTCAGCGACAGCTGCGCGATCTCCTTGCGCGACTTGCCGGCGAGCATGGCCGGCCGGAGACCGGAGACGTCGACCGCACTCGGCGGCGAATGCCTGAGCACGAACTTGAGCGCGCTCACGCGAACAGCGCCTTCAGATGGAAGTGATGCGGTCCGAGCTTGCCACCATAGTTGCCGGCCGTGATGCCCACCACGCCGGCGTCGGTGCCGCCATGGCAGGCGGCGCGGATGCCCACATCCATGGCTTGAGCGATGCTCGCCGCATCCAGCCCGTCGATCACGATCTCCAGCACTGCCCCCGTGCCTTCGGGCAATGCCGACCTGGTCAATCCCACGAGCGTCGGGCAGTACGCGTCATTGGTCGAAGCGATCAGCGCCTTGTACTTCGATCCCACCTTCGATCCCGAACGCACCACCCCGCCCGGAAACGGCAGGATCACGTTGCGCACCTTGCGCATGGCCGCGACGGCGCGCTCCGCCGCACCGCGCGCACTGTCACCATCGGCCGCGAGGATCAGGAAGTTTCCGCCGCCGATGCCCTTCACGAGCCCGGCCTTCTCCTCGCACACGAACTCGCCGTCCATCACGGGAATGCGCCAGTAGCGCTTGCCGCCGATCAGCTTGGAGATCTGCCAGCCGTCGCCGAAATAGCGCAGCGCGCCACCTAGCTGCAGCCACTCGTGGGCAATCTCTTTCGGCACACCGTTGAACGCCGCCGTAGTGGGACAGGTCAGCACGCATTGCCCGGCACGCCGCTCGAGATGCTTCTGCAGGTCCTTGGACGACATCGCGAAGATCAGGATCGCGACCCCGGGGCGACCGTCCGGCGTTTCGCGTGCCGTCAGCTCGCGTTCGATCCCGGCCTCGCAGCCGCAGCCGATCACAGAGGTCGCGAAGCCAGTGGCCGAGACCGCCGCATGCCGCGCCCATGCCCGGGTCTCGGCTGTGATCACGAGCCGCGTGGCGCGCATGCCGAAGGCTTCGGCGAACGTGTCCTCGATCGGAACGCCTTCGATCTCGCCCGCGACGTTCATGCGGTCCGCGCCCGGCAAGCGTGCACGGCAAGCCGCGGTGCGCGCCCGCACTCGCAAACTTCCTCGTCGTCGATCTTGAAGCTCGACAGCGACTGTGTGTGGTGTTGCTCGAACCAGCCCTTCAGCTTGCGCTCGATGCCGCGGTCGAAATCCGGCTTCACCGTGTGAATGGCGCCGCAAATGACGGTCTTCACTTCGCCCCGTTCCGCCACCAGCTCGCCGTCCTTGAACACCCACCGCGGTGTCGCGAACATGACCTCGGGATCGGGATGCGGCTCGTAGACGACGATGTTTGCCGCGGCCCCGGGCCCCAGGTGACCCTGGTCCTCCAGTCCGAGAATGCGGGCCGGCGCCGCGCGCGTCATGATCGCGATCTCGTGCAGCGAATACTCGCGCTCGAGACTGCCCAGCGCGCTCATGGCGGCCGCCTCAGGGTTGATGGAGGCCAGCACGCCGTTGCGGAAGCTGCGATCCATCAGCAGCTTGATGAGGTGCGGATAGCTGGTGAACGGACCGCCGTTGGGATGATCGGTGGTGAGGAACACTCGCCACGGATCGCGGATCATGAGGAACAGCTCGAGACCGATGGCCCATTGCAGCGCGTTGACGAAATCGCGATCGCGATAGCGAAACGGCACCACCCCGCAACCGGCGTCGCATTCGATGTCCATCACCACCCACTTGGGCGGCCGTCCGTGCCGTGAGTTGCGACACTGCAGCATGCTGTCGCCGGAAGCCGTGACAGTCTGGCCGAACAGGATCTGCCCGACGTCCACGCTCACGTTCGGCGACGCATTCACCTTCTCGGCAATGCGCGCGGCGGCCGACGAAAATTTGCGGTCGCCTTCGGTGCCGTAGCTGTGGAACTGGAGGTGCGTAAGATGGATCGGCAGCCCTTCGGCCGCATCGATGGTGGCAAGGGTGCTGTCGACGTTGCCGGGCACGCCGAGGTTGCTCGAGTGCACGTGCAGCGGATGGGGTACGCCGAGATCGTGCACCGCCCGCGCCAGTTCGCGCAGGATCGTCCGTGGCGTGATCCCGTAGTGAACGTGCGCCTCGTCCACGTCGAGGCTGCGCTGGTTGAACTTGAAGGCGCTGATACCGCCGGCGTTCACCACCTTGATGCCGATGGCCTGGGTCGCGTGCAGTGTCCAGGCGACGTAGTCGCGGATTTCGGCGCGGTTCGCGCCATCGGCCAGCAGGCGCAGCAGGAAGTCATCGTTGCCGAGCATCGCGTAAGCGCCCTTGTCGACGATCGGCGTATCGCCCATCTCCATGTGCGCCTGGCGTGCATTCACGGGCAGCATCGCCGGCTCGAAGCAGGCGGTGTAGCCCATGGCTGCATAACGGTATCCGGTGGCGAGCGTCGACGGCGCCGGACCGATCGTGCAGGCTCCACATACGTCCGTGGCCGCCAGGCTGTGCTGCCGCCCCAGTTCCGGCAGCAACCCGCGGGCGATGTTGACCTTGCCGCCGCCGATGTGGGTGTGCAGGTCGATGGCGCCCGCCATCACGATGGTCCCGGCAGCGTCCCAAGTGCGGTCGATCCGTTCGCCGTCGCGCGGCCGATCCACCATCCTGCCGTCGCGCACGTAGAGATCGCGAACGTCCTGTTGTGTGCCGTGGGCCGGATCGACGATGCGCGCACCAGAGAGCCTGGTCAGCATCGCATCAACCCAGCCGCGCGAGCAGCAAGTCGAGCACGGTCGAAACCGCGGGCGGCCCGCCCTCGCGCAGGCGCGGCAAGCGCAGGGTGATGACCTTGTCGCCGCGCAACAGGTGCCCGGCCGCATCGATGCCCGGAGTTGCAACCGGAATCTGAACGTTGGCCGCAGTGTCGAGTTCCACGTCGGCGCGGGTCAACACGACACAGGGCATACCAGGCACCGGTGGCGGCGCAGCACCGCTGAGACTCGACACCCAGAGCAACGCATCCGCTTCGCCCCGCGCCAGCACATTGCGCAGCGCATAGCGATTCGGATCGAAATCCACCGACCGGTTCGCGTAGCTCGCCGGCAAGGGCACGCCCGACTGCCAGGTCTGCACCGCGTTGGCCGTGAGATCGGCATCGCTGCCGGCCAGGGGCAGCGCCGCGAACCGCGTCGTCCCATTGAGCGTGCGCACGAGCCGTGCGATCGCCTGCACCGTCAGTTCCGCGTGAGGCCAATCGAGGTCCGCGGCCGACCAGACGATCACGCCGTATTGCGCCGCGCGCAGCCATTCCGCGCAGCGCTGCAGTGCTTGCGGCGTCACGCCGGCGAGACGCGCCGGCTTCACCGGACGTTCCTCCACCAGTGCGTTCAACATCGAACAGACGGCCGGCATGCCGGTGAGCGGGGCATCGAGGGCCAGGACATCCGCGTCCTTCGGCAGCGTGAGACGGGTCGCAGGATCGAGGGCGCTGAGGGTAACGATGCGGCGTTCGGTGCCATTCGGAGCCAGGATGCGTTCGACGAAGCGCGGAAAGCGGCGCCACCAGCCGTCACCCACCAGCAGCACCAGATCGGCGCGGTTGCGAGCTTCGGCAAACGTCGTCGTGATGCCACCGAACTCCTGCAACACGTGCAGGTTGCGGTACTTGATCGAGCCGCCGGCATGATCGACCACGGCGCCGATTCTCCGCGCCAGCGCGAGTACCGAACGCATGCCGGCAACATCCACGTCCAGCCCGCCGATCACCGGCCGGCGTGCGGCGCGGAGCACCTCGACCGTAGCGGCAAGGGCAGCATCCAGGGACGCCGGTTTTCCAGCGATCCGCGGTACCGGGTCGACCACGGCGCCGAGCGCAGCCAGCGCCGCCTCGCTGCGAGCGCACGCACCGCGCACCACGCGCAGCGCTGCACCATCGACCTCGACTTCGAGATCGTCGCACAGCAGGCCGCAGAAACCGCAGGTGGCTCCACGCAGGGGCATCGGACTCTTGTTCGGATGACGATCGACCGGGACCGGCGCGAGCTTACCCCGTAATGCCCGGTTCAAAAAATCGCGGTCGGCTTGTGGCACACTCCCCCGGTGCGCATTCCGCAGGGCCCCTGGCTCCCGATCGCGTCCGAACGATGACCGCAACGAACGAGAATCCGGCAGGACCGTGCGGCGCAGCAACGACACCGGCGCTGGTGCGCGTCGAGGCGCCGGCGCGGCTGCACCTGGGCTTCATCGACGTGAGCGGCAGTATCGGCCGGCGCTTCGGCAGCATCGGACTGACCCTCGAGGACTTGGCGACCGTGGTCGAGCTGCGACGTGCCGATCGCCTGGCCGCCGAGGGCCCCGACGCCGACCGCGCTCTGCACTACCTGCGCCGGCTGGTCGATGAGCACGATCCGCCCGACGGTGTCGCAGTACGGATACATCGTGCGATTCCTGAGCATGCGGGGCTCGGCTCCGGAACGCAGCTCGCGTTCGCGATCGGACGCGCGTTCAGCACCTTGTTCGGCATCACGTACTCCTCCACCGCAACTGCCGCACGTCTGGACCGAGGTGCGCGTTCGGGTATCGGCATCGGCGCGTTTGAACAGGGCGGCTTCGTGGTCGACGGCGGTCGCACCGCGGGCGGCGGCCCACCACCTGTGATCGCGCGTCTGCCCTTCCCGCCTGCATGGCGCGTGCTGCTCGTCTTCGATCGCAACGAGCGCGGCCTGCACGGCGAAGCCGAACGCGATGCGTTCCGCCGCCTGAAGGCGTTTCCGCAGGCGCGCGCCGCACACCTGGCGCATCTCGTACTGATGCGAGCCATGCCCGCGCTGGCCGAGGAAGATTGCCAGCGCTTCGGCGCAGCCGTCGGCGAGATCCAGCGAGTGGTCGGCGACTATTTCGCACTGGCGCAAGGCGGGCGCTTCGCGAGCGACGCCGTCGCGGAAGTGCTCGCGTGGTTCGAGCAGCGCGGCATCGAAGGCGTGGGGCAGACCTCGTGGGGTCCGACCGGATTCGCGCTGCTCGACTCCGAAGTGCGCGCCCATGCGCTGCTCACCGAAGTACGGCACGCTTTCAAGGATCGCACGCAACTCGAGTTCGCCCTGGTGCGCGGACGCAACGCGGGCCATCGGCTCGACACCTGGGATGCCGCCGCTGCCGAACACTCCGAACGGTACCGTCAAGCTCGACCTTGAGTCCCATGGAAAAACCTCACATCCTCCATCTGTTCACCCCGGCCGCACAGGCGAGCCCGTTCGACGTCAACATGGCCTATGACGCCGGCTTCGATGCCGTGGTCCCGTACACCGGCGTCAGCACCGCCGGTGTCGCGGCGCTCACGCAGGATGCGATCTTCTCGCGCGGACCCAAGGGCGTGCGCCGCACCGGCATCTTCATCGGTGGGCGCGACGTCGACGTCGCGCTCGACATGCTCGACGTCGCGCGCAGGGCAATGGTGCCGCCGTTCGAAGTCTCGGTATTCGCCGATCCGAGCGGTGCGTTCACCACGGCCGGCGCGGTCGTCGCCGCCGTGGAACGACATTTGAAGCGCACGCACCCCGGCGGACTGTCGGGGCGAAGAGTCCTGGTGCTCGGCGGCACGGGCCCGGTCGGACTGGTGGCCGCCGCACTGTGTGCCCAGGAGGGTGCACGGGTGGAACTCGCGAGCCATACGAGCCTTGGCCGCGCCCAGGCTGCGGCCGAACTGGTGCGCGCGCGCTACGGGCTGTCCGTCGCCCCGGTGTTCGCCGCGAGCGCCAATGCGGGTTCGCTCGCCGCAGGCGCCGAGGTAGTGATCAGCGCCGCGAAGGCCGGCGCCGAAGTCCTGCCGGCCGCGGCGCTCGCCCAGGCGAAGGCGCTGCTGGTGGCTGCCGACGTCAACGCAGTGCCGCCCGCCGGCATCGCGGGCATCGGTGTCATGGATGACGGCGTCGCACTGCCTGGTGCCGGCTCGGGCCGGGCCGTAGGGATCGGCGCACTCGCGATCGGCAACATCAAGTACCAGTGCGAACGGCTGCTCTTCGAAAGCATGCGCACGGGCGACCGGGCGGTCTATCTCGACTTCCGCGACGCGTTCGCCAAGGCACGCGAACTGGCCGCGGCGAGCTGAAACCTTTCACCGTGCCCTCGTCCGATCCCCTGGTGGTGGTTGCGGTGTCCGGTCGCGCTCTCGCGCAGTCCGCCGCGCGGAGCCATGGACCGGTGGTGATCCTCGATGCCTTTGCCGATGCCGACACGCGCCGCACCGGGCATGCGGTGAACGTGGGTCTGCACCACGGCATCGGCATCGATGGCAGGCGCATGCTGGCCGCGCTGGCGCAGGTGAGCGCAGGTCGCAACGCGACCGTCCTCGTCGGCAGCGGCTTCGAGCGTTCGCCGCAGTGGCTCGATCGCATGGCGCGCCACGGGCGGCTGTGCGCCAATGACAGCGCCGTCGTGCGGGCGCTGAAGGATCCGGACATCGCCATGGAATTGCTGCAGGCCCAGGGCTGGACCGTGCCGGAGACGCAACGCACGGTACCCTCGGTACGCGCGGGCTGGTTGCAGAAACGGGTCGGCGGTGCCGGCGGCATTCACGTGCGCCGTGCCGCAGGCCGCAAGCACGCCGCGCACCACTACTATCAGCGGGAGGTCGAAGGGATCGCACTCTCGATCACGTTCCTGGCGGACGGCGAACGGGCCCACGTGCTCGGCTGCAATCGCCTCTTGTCGGTGGCGATCGGGACATTGCCCTGGTGTCACGCGGGTATCGTGTCGGGCGTAAGCTTGCCGGGGGGACTGCGTGCAACCTTGCAGGATCGGCTCGATCGGCTGGTCAGGGTCACCGGGCTGCGTGGCCTCAACGGCCTCGATTTCCTGCTGGTCGGCGACGACGCTGTCGCGCTGGAAGTGAATCCGCGCCCAACGGCGAGTTTCGAGCTCTACGACGCGGACTACGAGGAGGGACTGGTGCATTGGCACATCGCGAGCTTCGCAGGTCCGTTGCGAGAGTTCGTCGCGCGCACGGAGCGTTCGGCCGCTCGCGCCCTGCGCGTCGTCTACGCCGACCGTGACATGGCGATATCCGAGAGCGCGGTCTGGCCCGCCTGGTGCCGCGACCAGCCGGTAGCGGGCACCACGATTGCAGCCGGGGCACCCGTGTTGACGGTTGCAGCCACCGGCGGGACGCCGGACGCAGCGCTAGACGAACTTGACCGGCGCATCGAATCCATCCGGCGGCAAATCGTGCAGTACGCAGTGCGCGATACCGTCGTCGCCCTCGGAGCCACGCCGTGAACGAAGCGGAACCGCCCTTCGCCACCCGGCCGAGCGTCAACGGTCTCGCCGCACCACTGGTGGATGCGCTGATCGGCTCGGCGACCACGCTGCGCCTCGGTCTCGCGCGGAGCGCGCGCGGCGCGACCCTGATCGACGCCGGGATCGACATGCGCGGCGGTCTCGAGGCCGGCCGCCGGATCGCCGAGATCTGCATGGGCGGGCTCGGCACCGTCACGCTCGTACCCGGCGAAGGCACCACCCAGGTGCACGTACACAGCGCCGATCCGGTCCTCGCGTGCCTGGCGAGCCAGTACGCCGGCTGGAGCATCGCCGAGGGTGATGGCCGCGATGCGTTCCGCGCGCTCGCTTCGGGACCCGGCCGCGCGCTGGCCCGCCGCGAAGCGTTGTTCGACCAATTGGGCTATGCCGACCGGGCCGATCGGGCCGTGTTCGTGCTCGAGGTGGAGCGGCCGCCCCCTGCGACCGTGATCGAGAAGGTCGCGCGCGATTGCGGGCTCGACGTGGAGCGCATCGCGTTCATCCTGACACCCACCCGCAGCCTCGCCGGAACCGTGCAGATCGTCGCGCGCGTGCTGGAAGTGGCGCTGCACAAGGCGCACACCCTCGGCTTTCCCCTCGCCGCCATCGTGGACGGCGCCGGCTGGGCACCGCTGCCGCCCCCGGCGCCAGACTTCGTGACGGCGATGGGTCGCACCAACGACGCGATCCTGTTCGGCGGTCACACCACGTTGTTCGTCGACACCACCGACGATGCGGCGCGGACGCTGGCCGACGCGCTGCCGGCCTCGGCCTCGCGCGACTACGGCAAGCCGTTCGCGCGCATCTTCAAGGACTACGGCTACGACTTCTACAAGATCGACCCGCTCCTGTTCGCACCGGCGGAAGTGCGGGTGTGCAACCTCGGCACCGGCGCCGTGTTCGAGGCCGGACGACGCGATCTGGATCGACTGCGGGAATCGTTCGCGAAGTGAGCGGCGCGCGCGCGATCGCGATCGCCACCGACACCCCAGGCTGGCACGGACGACGGCTCGCCCGCGCCTTCGCCACCTTGGGTCTCGAGACACGCGTCGTCTCGCTCGGGCAGTGCAGGGTCGACCTGGAAGCGAATCGCTGGGGCATCGTGATGCCCGGTTTCGAGAACGCACTGCCCGACGGCGTGCTGGTGCGCGAGATTGCCGCCGGCAGCTTCGAGCAGGTCACGCTGCGCCTCGGCCTGCTGCACGCGCTCGCCGAATGGGGCATCCCGGTCTGCAACTCCGCGCGCGCGGTCGAACGCACCGTGGACAAGTCCATGACCTCGATGCTGTTGCGGCATGCCGGCATCTCGACCCCGCCCACCTGGGTGACCGAATCGGTGGCGCAAGCGCGCGCGATCCTCATGCGCGAGACCGCCGCCGGCCACCGCGTGGTGCTGAAGCCGCTGTTCGGCTCGCAAGGCAAAGGCCTGTTGCGCCTCGGTGTCGGCGATTCCCTGCCGGACCCCGCGACGGTCCAGGGCGTCTACTATCTACAGCGCTTCGTGGAGCCGGCCGCGGACGGCGGACGCGACTATCGCGTGTTCGTGATCGGTGGCCGATCGGTCGCGGCCATGACCCGGCAAGGTGCCGACTGGGTCCACAACGTCGCGCTGGGCGCGCGCTGCGACGCCGTAGCGCTCGAAGCGGATCTGTGCCGCCTCGCCGAACGCGCCGTGGCCGCTGTCGGTGCCGACTACGCAGGCGTCGATCTGATGCGCACCGCGGACGGCACTCCCCTGGTGATCGAGGTGAACGGCATCCCCGCCTGGAAAGGTCTGCAGTCGGTGAGCACCGAGGACATCGCGCAGCGGCTGGCACGCCATTTCCACGATCGTCACCTCGCACTCGCCCATTCGGCGGCGCGCTGATGGGGCTAGCGTCCGCCATCGTCGCGCAGGCCTTCGTCGACGCGTGTCTACTGGACGTGAGCGCACTCAAACCCGGCAGCGTCGGCTTCCACGGGGCGGGGCACGGCCTGTCGGTGGCCCAGTTCATCGCGAGTGCGCGAGCGGCTGCGCCGGCGCTCGCCGCGCCGCGATCCACGGTCGGACAACGCATCCTCGGCGCCATCGAGGCCACGCAGGCTGCGGTCGGCACCAACACCAACCTCGGCATCGTGCTGCTTGCCGCACCGCTCGCGCACGCCGCGCTGTCGCCCGGTGGCACCCTCGCCGAAACGCTCGCCGCCCTGACGGTCGACGACGCGGAGCAGGCGTTCGCGGCCATCCGCCTGGCGCGCCCCGGCGGACTGGGCCATAGCGATCGCCACGACGTGCACGCACCGGCACGGGTGACGCTGCTCGAAGCCATGCGTGAAGCCGCACCACGCGATTTCATTGCAGCGCAATACGCCGGTGGCTATGCAGACGTGCTCGGCACCGGACACGCTGCTCTCGCAGCAGGGCGCAGGCGCGGACTCGACTGGCGCCAGAGCACAACTGAGGTATTCTTGGCGTTCCTCAGCCGCTACCCGGACTCGCATGTACTGCGCAAACTGGGACCGGGCCGTGCGGTAGCCCTGCGTGAGGAAGCGGCGCGCGTCGTCCGCGACGCGTCCAGTAGCAGGGCATTCCAGGCACGATTGTGCTCGTGGGACGGCGACCTCAAGGCGCAGGGGATCAACCCGGGCACCAGTGCCGATCTCACCGTGGCGACGCTGTTCGCAGGCTTGCTGGAAGATGCATGGGGTTGGAGAACCACCGGCGACTGAACCGTTGTCTCGCGCGCACGATGGGGTAGGAGTGTCCTCGAACCGTTGGCTGTTCAACCACGACGAGAACGGAGGAGAACCATGGCAAAGATCAACAAACTGATGGTCGGCGAATCGCTGGTCGGCGATGGCAACGAGGTCGCGCACATCGACCTGATCCTGGGGCCGCGCGGCAGCGCTGCCGAGACTGCATTCGCCAATTGCCTCACCAACAACAAGGACGGCTTCACGTCGCTGCTCGCGGTCATCGCACCGAACCTCATGTGCAAGCCCAACACGGTGATGTTCAACAAGGTCACCATCAAGGGCGCGAAGCAGGCGGTGCAGATGTTCGGCCCGGCGCAGGCGGCAGTCGCACGTGCGGTGGCTGACTGTGTGGCCGAGGGCACCATTCCCCAGGACGAAGCCAATGACGTGTTCGTTTGCGTCGGCGTGTTCATTCACTGGGAAGCGGCGGACGACGCCAAGATCTACGACTACAACTACAAGGCGGTGAAGGAGTCGATCGAGCGCGCGGTGCGCGGTGATCCGCAACCGTCGGAAGTCACGGCAAAGCGGGCCTCGGCCAAGCACCCGTTCTCGCCGAAGTAGGCAGCACCGTTTCCGGGCCGCCGCGCTAGCGGCCCGCGAAACGGGCGAGGGTCGAGCGATCCAGGCTGCCGTCGTGGATCGCGCTCGCCACCAGTGCGGCGTGTATCCCCAGGGCTTCCAGCGTTTCGAGGTCCTGGGCGTCGCGCACCCCGCCCGCCGCTATCACGCGACAATCCGGCGCAGCGGCGCGGATGGCGCGCAGCCGATCGGCGGCCGGGCCCGTGCCGGCGCCGACCCGCTCGAGGGTCATCACGATCACGCTCGCCGGCCATAGTTGCGGCTGCGCGAACACCTCCGGTGGTCCCAGCAGGGCCTCCTCGCGCGAGTCGAGCGACAGCATGGCGGCCGGACAGACGGCCAGCATGGCAGCGAGCGCCGCCGCCGACGGCAGGCTTTCCGTGCCGATCACGGGCACCAGCCCCGGCGCCAGCCACGCCCCGAGCGCCGCCGCATCGCGGCAGCCGGCGTCCACCCACACCTCGAGAGCGGGATATTCGGCACGCAACGTGCGTACGAAGTCGGCGTGGCTACCGGCACCGCCGATGGCATCCAGATCCGCCACGTACATGGCGCGAAACGGCGCCACGGCAAGCAGGCCGCGCACCACGTCGAGGGGGTGGCTCGAACGCGCCAGCGGTGTCTCGAGCGGATGATAGGATGACCGCTCGCCCCGCCGCGCATGCACCACGCGGCCGCCCTTCAGATCGATCACAGGAACGACGAACACGCGCCACCGGAACGTTCGATGAACATCTTCGCGTACGAGCATATCACCGGGGGGGGTATGCTCGGCGGATCGCTCCCCGCCTCGCTCGCGCTGGAAGGCCGCATGATGCGCGATGCACTGGTGCGTGACCTGGTGCGAGTGCCGGGCGTTCAGGTCATGACGCTCTATGACCACCGGGTGGCACCGCCGGTGGCAGCCACCCAGTCCGAGATCGTGCGCGATGCGCCGCGCTGGCGCGCCGCCAAGCGTGCGTTGATCGAGTCGTCGGACGCCGTTTGGCCGATCGCCCCGGAAACCGGTGGCGAACTGGAGCGCCTGTCGCAGTCCGTGCTGGATGCCGGCCAGCGCCTGCTCGGCAGTGCCCCGGAGACGATCCACATCGCGTCCAGCAAGCGCGAGACCCATCGCCTCTTCACTCAGAACGGCATCGCCTCGGTGCCGACGTTCCGGCCGGACGAACCGCACTCGTCCTTCGGCGGCCCGTGGGTCGCCAAGCCCGACGACGGCTGCGGTTGCGAACATACGCGGCTGTTCGCGCAGGCCGATCATGCACGGCGCTGGATCGCGTCGCGGCCCGACGCTGCCCGTTTCGTCGTGCAGCCCTACGTCGGCGGTGAACCGCTCAGCCTGTGTGCGCTCGCCCGAGATGGCATCGGCTGGCTCCTTTGCGTCAATCGGCAGCGCGTGCACGTGCGCGACGGCGTGTTCACCTACACCGGAACCCAGGTGAACGCCCTGCCGGACGAGGACGGTGCATTTGCCGCACTCGTCGTGCGGGTAGCCCGGGCCATGCCGGGGCTCGCCGGGTATTTCGGCATCGACCTCATCCTGTCGGAGGACGGCCCGCGGGTGGTCGACGTCAATCCGCGCCTCACGACCTCCTGGGTCGGGCTGCGCGCCGCACTCGGCGTCAATCCGGCCAAGCTCGTGCTCGATCTTCTGGGCGACGAGGGGGCCTTCGAAATGCCCATGCGCGGCAACACCAGCATCGACGTCGAACTGCCGGCCTGACGGGCTCGGGCACGCATTCCGATGATCCTCGGGTGGGACCTCGGCGGGGCACACGTCAAGCTCGCAGCCCTCGACGAACAAGGGCACCTGGTGCGAGCGGTGCAGACACCGTGCCGCCTTTGGCTTGGCTCCGACCAACTCGCCGAGGCCTTGCGTGCACTGGGAGCGGGCGATGCGCACACGCACCGCCACGCGCTCACCATGACGGGCGAGCTGGTGGACCATTTCCCGAATCGTGCCGCCGGCGTGGCCGCCATCCTGGACACCTTCGAGCGTGTCGTCGCCCGGCGCGATGCGATGGTGTTCGCCGGTACCGGATTCACCGGCACGGATGTCGCACGCACGCGCTGGCACGACGTCGCATCCGCCAATTGGCGCGCGACCCTGCTGCTGGCGGCGCGACTCGTCGACGCTGCGCTGGTGCTCGACGTCGGCAGCACCACCACGGACCTCATGCTGGTGGCCAACGGAACGCCGGTCGACCCGTCGCAAAACGACCACGACCGGCTCGCCGCACGGACGCTGGTCTACTCCGGTGTCGTCCGCACGCCGTTGATGGCGCTGGCCCAGCGTGTCCCCTTCGGGGGCCGCGACGTGGGCGTCATGGCGGAGTACTTCGCCACCTCGGCCGACGTGTACCGGATCTCGGGTGAACTCGACGCCGCGTTCGACCACGCGGACACGGCAGACGGGCGCGGAAAATCGCCAGCGGAAAGCACCGCACGGCTCGCGCGCATGGTCGGGCTGGATGCTGCGGACGCTACCGTATCCCAATGGGTCGCCCTCGCGGCCTGGTTCGCACGCGCCCAGGAACAGTTGCTTCTGGAGGCCTGCGAGCGCCAGTTGGCGCGCAATTGCATCCCGGCCGATGCGCCGGTGGTGGGGCTCGGCGTCGGGCGCTTTCTCGCGGCCAAGCTCGCGGCACGACTCGGCCGGCGCTTCATCACATTCGCCACCCTGGCCGGCGTTGCTGCCGACGATGCGAATGCGGTGGACGTCTGCGGGCCGGCGTACGCGGTCGCCCGCCTGGCACTGGATGCGACGTGAGCGACATCGTCCTCGTCAAGATCGGCGGCAGCCTGATGCGGTCGAACGCGGCCGTGCGATTGCTCGAGCGCTGGCCGCGCTCGCCGGGAACGCGCCACATCGTCGTGCCAGGCGGTGGCATCTTTGCCGACGCGGTCCGCACCGGGCAGGCCGAACTCGGCTTCAGCGACGCCACAGCTCATCGCCTGGCGTTGATGGCGATGGAGATGTCCGGGCGCGTTCTGACAGATTCAACGCCTGGCTTCGTCTGCGCGAGCACCCTGCCGGAGTTCGCCGACGCCTGGAACGGAGGCCTGACGCCGGTATGGACACCCATCGCCCTGGTGGCCGTGGCTCCCGAAATTGCCCAGACCTGGGACGTGACTTCCGACAGCCTCGCCGCATGGCTCGCGGCGCGCGTGGCGGCAACACGTCTGGTCGTGGTGAAGTCGTGCGTCGTGCCCGATGGCATGGGACAGGACGCAGCCGGGCTTGCCACCGCCGGCATCGTGGACCCGAGCTTCCCGCGTTACGTCGCAGGACAGACCTTTCGCTGGTCGATCGCCACCGGGGCGGACGATGCGCTCGATCAGATGCGCTGACCTGCGCTCCGGAGCTCAGCCCACAAAAGGGCTGGCCCCCTCGGGGGGAAGGGCCGCAGGCCCATCGGGGGGGACGTCACCTCACCCCGGCTCTATGCGCTCGACGCGCTGCGACTCCATGAGCGCTCGCGCCAGATCGGCCGCAGTGCCGCGCCCCGGAAGCACCAGCGCCGGGGCGATCTCTGCCAGGGGCACCATCACGAAGGCACGTTCGTGCATGCGCGGGTGCGGCAGTGTCAGCCCGGCTTGGTCGATGCGTTGGTCGCCATGGATCAGCAGATCGAGATCGAGGGTCCGCGGACCGTTTGGAATGGTGCGAACCCGGCCGTGCCGGCGTTCGATGTTCAGCAGCGCGTCCAGCAGCGCACGCGGCCCCAACCCCGTTTCGATCGCAGCAACCGCGTTGATGAAATCCGGCTGGCCCGCGTAACCCACCGGCGCAGTGCGGTAAAACGACGAAACCCGCAGGACCCGGGTGTCGGACAGCGCGCCCAAGGCCGCGAGCGCGCTTGCGAGTTGTTCCTGCGGCGCGGCCCGGTTCGATCCGAGGCCGACCCAGGCACGGACGACCGACTCACCCACCGCCCGAGATACGTCCAGGGACTGGGCACGGCTCAATCAAGGCCGCTGAATACTCAGGCAACACGAGCGAAATCTCGGCAGCGTTGCGTGAACCGGCGCACGCGCGCGAGATCGATGCGCGCGGACCGGTCGTTCGCAGCGCACACGCCCCCGCGCACGCCGACGATGTCGGCACCGGTTGCAGCCACGCGCGCGATGTCATCGAAGCGGATGGACCCGGCGAGCGCCACGGCGAGCCCGGCACGGTGCCCGGCGTCGACGAAGGCACGCAGCTGGGCCGCGTCGAGCGCATCGAACAACGTGCGACCATCCTTGATGGCTGTGTCGAGCATGACCACGTCGCAGCGGGCCACCGCGGCGACTTCGACGGTCGCGGCCGGGTCGATACCGCCGAACCGCGGCCAGTCCGCATAGCCGGCAGCCACCACGGTGACACCCCCATCGCGCTCCTTGCACGCGCGCTGCACCGCGGTCATCACGTCGACGCCTTCAGCGATCGACCGCACGCCGTACAGGCCAGCCTTGACGTACCGCGCACCGCTCACCACGGCCCCCAGGGCCGCCAGCGCTGCGTTGCCGGGTTCATGGCCCAGATCCCCGATGGATGCGGAAAACACCGCACCGGCACCGATCCCTTCGACGATCTCGCGGATCACCCACGGGTAGTTGGCGCCAAGCGAACCTTCCTCGACGTTCTTCACGTCGATGATGTCGGCGCCACCCTCGAAAGCCGCGCGGGCTTCCTCGAGCGTCTCGGGGCTCACCAGGACTTTCATGTCAGAGTCGTCGAACCATCCCGCGAGAAGGGCCTAGAGGCACCGGCGACACCAAGGCTCCCAACGCGGCGGACACGGCGGACGCGGCGGAAACACAGACCAAACAGATCGGGTGTTCAGGTTTCCCCCGCGTCCGCCGTGTCCGCCGCGTTGGGAGCTGTTCTTTGGTGTGCCGTAGCCAATCCGAGCGTGATGACTGTTTCATCCTAGTTCTGGTCGAGATAGAGCGTGCGTTCGTCGTAGGCGCGCAACAGACAGGGCACGTCCTCGCAGGCATCGCGCACCCGCGTCTCCCAGTCGCGGTGTTCCACCCGAATGCGCTCGCGCAGCTCGTCGTCGGGGGTGCGCCGGTACTTCAGGAAAAACGCGAATGCGAGGCGCTCGTTGGCCTCGCTCACCCGATCGTTGGAACAGATGAGGCGTTCGACGTTGCTCTTGGGCCGGCTGCAATCCTGCGCGGCTTCGATCGACACGGCGACCAACAGCAGGAGCGATATGGCGGCGAGACGAAACCAGTTCATTCGATGACTCACGCAGGACGAATCGATCCGATCATCTCACGTCGCGAGAAAGCGTTCGATCGACGCGGTCACCCGATCGCCGCGCTCGTGCACGACCCAGTGCGACGCATCGGCGATCCGCTCGATCTCGAGCTGGTCCACGTGCTCGTCCAGCCCGTCTAGGATCGAGGGCAGCAGCGCCTGGTCGCGCTCGCCCCAGATCACCAGCGTGGGCACGCGCACCCGGAACGTCGCCGGATCGAGGTCGGGCAGCGGTGTGTCCGGTTCAGGCGGATGCAATGGCGAGGCACGGTACCAGTTCAGCATGGCCGTCAGCGCCCCGGGCTGCGACCAGGCCGCCACGTAGTCGGCCACCACAGCCTCGGACGCATCCCCGCCATTGGCGCCCCATTGCTCGATGGTCATTCGCTTCAGGCGGCGGAAGCCGTCCTCCGTCAGCACCGCCTCGGCCCGCTCGGTCCGGAACAGGGTCATGTAGGCGCTCGCCTTCTGCTGCGCGGCGTTCACCCGCAACTCCCGCAGGAACGCGATCGGATGGGGGGCGTTCACGATCACCAGCTTCTCCACCCGCTCGGGGTGCCAGGCCGCCACGTTCCACGCGATGGCTCCGCCCCAGTCGTGGGCGATCAGGGTGAACTTGTCGTGGCCGAGCGCATCGGCCAGTTGCACGACGTCCTGCACCAGCGGTTTCGCACGGTAGTCGCGCACCGCCGCCGGCTTGGACGAAAGATTGTGTCCACGCTGATCCGGGGCGACGCAATGGTGATCCCGCCCGAAGTGCTCGAGCTGCCGCCGCCACATGCCCGAATACTCCGGAAAACCGTGGAGGAACAGCATGAGCGGCCCCGCGCCCGACGCCAGGACGTGCAGGCGCTGGCCGTTGGCCAGATCGACGAACCGGGACCGGATCATGAACGAATGTTACGCGATGTGGCCTCACCTGCATCCGATCGCGCGTCCGCCGCGTAGCCTCCAATTGACGCTTGGCGCGCCGAGTTCGATGCGCTACCTTGGCGCGAGCGCAGACACCGCAGCAACGGAATTTCCCAACGGAGACCTGATTGGATACTTACTACCATCCGCACGACCTCGGCAAGTTCGCCGAAATGGGCAAGAGCAACACCGAACTGTGGGACAAGTTCATGGCCTACTACGGTGCCGTGTTCGCCGAAGGTGCCCTGACGGCTCGCGAGAAGGCGCTCATCGCGCTGGGCGTGTCGCACGCGGTGCAATGCCCCTACTGCATCGATGCCTATACCCAGGCATCGCTGGAGCAGGGCTCCAACATCGAGGAGATGACCGAAGCGGTACACGTGGCGTGCGCCATCCGCGGCGGCGCTTCGCTGGTACACGGAGTGCAGATGCGCAACGTGGCCGAAAAGCTCTCGATGTAGTCGCCCCTCACCGAAAAGGAACAGGACGTGGGTCAAACCCTGATCGCACGGCGGGCACCGCTTGCGTCGAGCCGGTCGCAACTGGAAGTGCTGGCACGGCCCGGACCGTGGACGTCGTTCGACGAACGCATCGCCGCCGCCGGTCTCCCGCCGCTCTCTGCATCCCGCATCGAGATCTTCCAGATCAACATCGGCAAGTTCTGCAATCAGACCTGCCGGCATTGCCACGTGGATGCCGGCCCGGAGCGTACCGAGCAGATGAGCCGCGAGACGGCGGAGCTGTGCATCCGCGCCCTGGCACAAACCGACATCCCGACCCTGGACATCACCGGTGGCGCGCCCGAGCTCAATCCGAGCTTCCGCTGGCTGGTGCAGGAAGCGCGCGCACTCGGGCGCCACGTCATGGATCGCTGCAACCTCTCCATCCTGCTGGTGAAACCGCAGGAAAATCTCGCCGAATTCCTGGCCGAGCAGCGCGTGGAGATCGTGGCATCCCTGCCCTACTTCCGTCCGACCCAGGCCGATGCACAGCGCGGCGAGGGCATCTTCGACAAGTCCATCACGGCCTTGCGCAAACTGAACGCGCTCGGCTACGGGGTCGAAGGCAGCGGCCTCACTCTGAATCTCGTGCACAACCCGGTAGGGGCGTTCCTGCCGCCGGCCCAGCACAGCATCGAAGCGCAATTCAAGCGCGAGCTCGCGCGTTCGTACGACGTCGTGTTCAACAATCTCTATACGATCACCAACATGCCGATCAGCCGCTTTCTCGAGTTCCTGGTGGACAGCGGCAACCTCGAGGGCTACATGGAGCGGCTCGCGAACGCGTTCAATCCGGCCGCGGCACAGGCCGTGATGTGCCGCAACACCATCTCCGTCGGTTGGGACGGCACGCTGTACGACTGCGACTTCAACCAGATGCTCGACCTGCCGGTGACGGCAGGCGCGCCGCGACATGTTCGGGACTTCGATGCCACCCTGCTCGATGGTCGAAGCATCGTCACGGCAAACCACTGCTACGGATGCACGGCCGGAGCAGGATCGTCTTGCGGAGGGGCGGTCGCGTAAGCCCCATCGACCGTCCCCTGCTACCCCCCGCCCGCGGCGCCTCGACCGAGACTCGCGTACGACTCGCGCAACACGTTCTTCTGCACCTTGCCCAGAGCATTGCGCGGGAGCTGATCGATGACCACCACGTGTTTCGGCACTTTGTAGTTCGCGAGACGTGTCCTGACCCACGACACCAGTTCCTCCGCCCTGCAGTTCGCATCGCTCGGGACGATGACCGCAACGACCGCCTCGCCGAAATCGGGATGCGGCACACCGATGACCGCCGATTCCGCGACCGAAGGGTGTGAATCGAGCACGCCTTCGATCTCGATGGGGTACACGTTGTAGCCACCGCTGATGATCATGTCCTTCGCACGCCCGGTGATCTCGAGGTAGCCATCGGCGGAAACCGTGCCCAGATCGCCGGTCCGGAAGAATCCGTCGGCGGTAAAGTCCTCCTGAGTTTTCTCGGGCATGCGCCAGTATCCCGAAAAAAGGCCAGGCCCGCGCACCTGGATCATGCCCACCTCACCCATGCTCAAGGGCCGGTCCTCCTGGTTGGCGATGCGCAGCTCGACGCCCGGCAGCGGGATTCCGACCGAACCGGCACGCCGTTCGCCCTGCAGCGGGTTCGACGTCAGAATCATGGTCTCCGTCGCCCCATAGCGCTCGACGATCCGAAATCCGGTGCGAGCATGGAACGCCTCGTGCACCTGAGCCGACAGCGGCGCCGAGCCCGAGGTGAACAAGCGCACCCCACGAATCGAATCGCGATCGAAGGCCGCGTCGGCGAGCAGCCGATGGTAGAACGTGGGTACCGCCATGAACACGGTGGCACGAGGCAAGGCATCCCGCACAGCGGCGGCATCGAACTTCCGATGGAAGATCATCCGGGCGCCCGACACCAGTGCGACACAGGACGACACGAACAGACCGTGCCCGTGGAACAGCGGCAGTGCGTGCAGCAGCGTATCGCGCTCGCTGAACGCCCAGCAACGGGCGAGCGTCCGGGCACACCAGATCATCGCGCGGTGACTCAGCATCGCGCCCTTCGAGCGGCCGGTGGTACCCGATGTGTACAGGATCGTCGCCGTATCCTCCTCGGACCGGGCGGCGGTGACGAAATGCACCGGACGATGGGCGGCGGCTTCGGCGAACGATCCCAGCCCCGCTGGATTCAACCCCGCCACATGCGGCACACCGGCCCCGCGTGCGAGCTCGCGCATCTCATCGATCTGCTCCTCCCGACACACGAAGACGCGCGGCTGCGCATCGGCGAGGAACTGGACCAGTTCCGCAGGCTGGTATGCCGTGTTGAGTGGCAGATAGATGATCCCGGCGCGCAGGCACGCCAGGAACAGCGCCAGCGCCTGCGCTGACTTCTCCACCTGAACTGCGACCCTGTCGTCGCGCATGCAGCCCAGTGCGAGCAGCGCATGGGCATACTGCGCCGACAGGCAGTCGATGTCCGCGAACGTGTACGAGACGCCGCGATCGCTTTCGATGCACTCGGCATCGGGCCGCTCCGCCCACCGGGCTGCAACCACGGCGTAGAAGTTGCGGTTACCGTTCGACGCATTCGCGCGCTCGGTGTCGCTGTCGAAGATCGCGTCCACTGCGCCGGTCGCGACCGCATGCTCAGGCGTGCTGTCGTACGCGGCCCCCGACTTGTTGATGGCAGCCAGCGCCGCTCGCGGCAGGACGCGCAGGCGGCCGTCGGCCACGATGCCGACCTCGCTCGCAGCGCAGGCAAGAGCAGCGAGAATCCCGCCGCCGGCGACACCCGTGACCATGAGCGTCACGCGGATACCGCGGCGATGCAGGTGCCGCGTCTGCAGGGCGAGGTAGGCGAGATACTCGGACAGGATGACCTGCTCGTCGGCTGCACGGGTGGAATGGCTCTCGCAGTCGAGCAGGACCGAGACCTGTCGGGTGTCCGCAGGCAAGTCCGCCAGCGCTTCCGCGAGGCGCAGCACGTCGACCGCGTCGGCCTTGGCACCGCCCAGCAAGCCGTAAAGCACGCGGCGACTGCCGTCCTTCGCGCACGCATCCAGGACCGCGCCCGATTGCCGGGCTTCGTGTCGATCGCCCAGAATGCTCTTTGCCACGAACGCATTCGCCCCATGGAGGACGACCGCGGCGCCCTCACCCGCGGGCGGCCATCGACGCACGTTCACCAGTCGCTCACGCAGACGCGCCCTGTCCTCAGCGAGCAGATCGTCGTTCGCCGGTCGGCCGGCCCCCTGACGCAGCCACTCCGACAAAGCGGTCCGATAGGCCTGCTCGTCATCGTCGATCAGAACGAACCCGGGGGAGACCTTGGCTCGCGCCTCGCCGCCAAGCAGCTGTCGAGCAGCGTCGGCATCGTTTGCCGGAGCAGGACCGTCGATCGCGCTCCACTCGATCATCCTCGGACCCGACATGCCGATCATGCACCGGGCGTTCACGATACGACCTTCGCACGATGCCGCCAGCACGCTCGCGCCGCCGAAGCAGTGGCGCGCGATCAGTGCCAGCATCCGCACGCCCGCGAAGCGGGCATCGAGCGCCGCTCGCAGAAGTCGGCGCAACGCCGCGATGCCCTCAGCGCCTTCGGTCACGCGGACACCGCTGGTGTCCATCAGAAACACCAGCGGCACCGGTTCCTGCATCGCACGCCTCAGGACCCGCACGAGCTGGTCGGCCTCGTGCGCACCGATCGATCCTCGTTCGACCGCGTAATCGAAACCGACGACCGTGACCGGCCGGCCTTCGACCGTGGCAGAGACCACCTGCAATGCCCCCGGTCCGCAAGCGATGGGACGGCCACTGCCCGCATCGAGCAGCGCATCGCATCGGGCACCGAGCGCAAGATCGGAGAACATGGCGTCGCTACGCAGACCCGTAGTCGCGATCCATCAGGGGCGCTGGTCGACGGCCGAGATGAAATCGAGCACGGTCCGGTTGAAGGCTTCCGGTTCCTCGAGATTGACCGGGTGGCTGGTGCGCGGCACGACCCAGAGCTTCGCATCGGGGATGGTGCGCTTCATGAACAGTGCGGGTTCGAGGCACGGGTCGTCATCATCGCCTGTCACGACCAGGGTCGGCACCAGCATCGCACGCAACTGCGGCTCCAGTTCATAGATCGATGCGCGCCGCATCTGATAGCCGCGCATCGTGAGCGCCGAACCGAGCGGCGAGTGCTCCGCGAACTGGCGATTGAACTCGTCGAACCCGCGCGGATCCTTCTCCCGATACCGGGCTCGGATCGGACTGTTCGCGTAGTGCGCGATGCCCTCCTGCATGCCGAGCCGGACCAACCGGCCGGCGAGCTCTTCGCAGTCGGCCAGGAAGCGCTGCCGCTTGTCCGGATCCGACCCATGGCCAGCGCCGGCGACGACCAGCGATCGCGCCATGGCGGGGTAGCGCACGCCGAAATTGAGAGTCGCGTAACCTCCCATGGATAGACCGACCACGTGTGCCCGCTCGACGCCGAAATGCCGCAGGATGCTCGCGATGTCGTCGACGGCGTGCGCCTGACTGTACTGCTCGGGATCCGCCGGCACCTCGGAGGGCGGATAACCGCGCGCATTGAAGGTGATGCAGCGGTACCGGCGCGCGAAGAAGCGCACCTGGCTTTCCCAGTTGCGGTAATCGCCCGCGAACTCGTGCACGAACACGATCGGCGTCCCGCTGCCCGTCGATTCCGCGTACAGCTTCACGCCATTGGATTCCACCGTCGCCATCGTCCGGCACCTCTCCTCGTCTCGAGCGGGTCATCGGGTTGCACCGAACTCGTGCCGTCGCTCCCCTGCGCCTCTCGCACCGGGAGCATACCGAAGTCGCATGCGCCCCCCTCTGCGGATCTCGTTCAGAATCTCGATCCCGCTGCATTTCCACCCAACGCAAAGGACGCTGCCATGAACACCGCACTGCTTGCCGGAGACGTCGCGCTGGTGACCGGCGCTGCATCCGGCATCGGCCGCAGCATCGCCGCCGCCCTGGCCCAGGAGGGAGCCCGGGTCGTGTCGAGCGACTTGCCCGGACCCGCCGGAGAAGCCGCCGTCGCCGCGCTGCGCGCCCGCCATCCGGATGCGAGCTTCGTCGCGGCCGACCTGGCCACGCCGGAGTCGCCGGAGCGCCTGTTGCGCGCCACCATCGATTCGGCAGGTTGCCCATCGATACTGGTGCACGCGGCGAGCCCGCGGAGGCACGAGCGCGATCACGTCGCGGCAGTCGACCTCAGCACCTTCGACGAGATGCTCGCGGTGAACCTGCGCTCCGGGTTCGTGCTTGCCCGGGCAGCCGCGCTGGAGATGCACCGTCGCGGCATCAAGGGCCGGATGGTCTTCGTGACCTCGCTGCATGCCGAGACACCGCGCAACCTGCCGCACTACAGCGCGTCGAAGGCGGGCCAGACCATGTTGGTGAAGGAGCTTGCGCGCGCATTCGGTCCGCACGGCATCCGGGTCAACGCGATCGCGCCCGGCGCCATTCCAGGCGGCGGCTTCGACGCGAATGCCGCCGGCGCCGATCGCCTGGCGCGTTGTACCAGCCTGCGGAGATTGGGCAAGCCGGAAGAGATCGCCAGTATGGCCGTCGCGCTGGTCGCCGACCGTTTCTCCAGCTACGTCACCGGGACCACCGTCGTGGTGGACGGCGGCCTGGCATTGCACAACTGGATCGAGCCGATGGATTCCCAGGGAAACTGATTCGTACCGATGGCGCCGTCTCGACGACGGGATGCTTCCCCATCGCGCACTTCGAGACCAGCCGACCGAGGAGGTCCGGCACGGATCACCGCGCCGGCAGCGCTTCCAGCATCACCGGGACTGCCGCCGATCGCAGGCTGTCCGGATAGTCCTTGCGAAATCGCTCGAGCAGATCGCGGGCCCGCGCCGCACTGTGCCTTGCGTCCGAACCGCTGCGTGCTGCACGCACCCAGGCGACGGCGACGATGAACCGCACTTCTTCCACGTTGGCGTCGCGCGGGTACGCATTCACCAAGCGCTCGCCAGCCTCGATCAGGGCGTGGCTCGAGGCCGGTTCAGGATCGAGCGACACCAGCGGATCGTCGCGAAAACTGTCGTAGAACCGCCCGTACACGACGCCGTAGAGCGCCGCATTCGCGCCCGCACCCTGCGGATCGAGTTCGTAGGCGGCGCCGTAGTGTTCCACCGGCGCCGCAAAGCGCCCCAGTCGCTCGGACCACGGCAACGGCGCACCGGCAGCCTTCAGCCGCTCAAGCACGAGATTGGAGGGCAGGCCCTGCACGCGCCCGTGCATGGCGAGATCGCGATTGAGCAGATCGCGAATCTCGTCCTGCATGCGGGCCAGCGCCAGGTGCGCCTCGGCGCGCCGTGTGGCGGTCTCGTCGCGCGATCGAATCGTCGCGACGTTGCGCTGCGCCTGCGCGATGTAGCGCTCCGCGGCTTCGGCAGTGATCAGATCGTGGGCCTGAACGAACGCCCCCGCGCCCAGGCTCCCGACCAGGAGCACAGCGCGGACGAGACTACTTGCTCTCACCCGCCTCCAGCGGGACGCCCGTGGCGAACGCCTGGGCACCCGCGTGCACCGGAATCTCGGTCTGATCCGTCCGCGGAACCACGAGCCCCAGATCGGCGTCGCCACCGGCCAGCGCTTCCGCGATCAGGTATCCATGCTGCTGCGGAAAATCCTCGCGGCACACCATGCGGTAGACCTCGTTCTGCACCAGCACCCGCAACGGGATCGCCCCGATGTCGCCGAACGGTGCTGCGCCGTGGTACATCGCCGTGGCATTCGACTGCGACACGATCCCGACCTCGGCCTGCCGTGTCGCGATGAGGCTCGCGATCCGCTGCACGCGGGGCCCACGACCGACGGCCGCCTTGCTGTCCGGCAGGACCGTGCGCATCACGGCCGCACATTGCTCGCCCAGATCGTCGGCGCCCGGATCGTCGCGGCTCGTCAGGATGACCAGATGAGTCTGGCGATAGACGACCCACTGGCGATACGGCGCGTGACCGGAGAGCAGGCCCGCGGCCGCCATCGCGGCGGCGGCAGTGAGAAAGCGGCGGCGTTCCATGGCTGGTGCCGCGACCCGTGAATCCGCACGGGTCGCGGCGTCCGCCTATTTCTTGATGTGCTCCAGCGGGCAGATGGTCGACACCGCGTAGTTCGGCACGTCCACCACGTTGCCGATGCGCAGGTCGCACGCCACGCTCGTGTAGACGTAGGCCTGTACCGGCGTCCAGCCGTAGGTCCGAACCAGCCAGTCGATCATCTCGTTCAGCGAGCCGCGCGCGGCCACGGTAAGGTCTTCCGAGAGGTTGACGAGCGGGCCGATCTTGTCGCCGTTCAGGTACTTGTGCTGCGGCGGAATCTCGCCGGCCTTCTTGATCGGGTAGGCAACCGTCGCGTGGAAGCGGTCCGGCTCCAGCTGCTTGATCTGCGAACCGCCCTCGAAGTGCGGGCCGGACTTGATCGTGGAGGCCAGGCCCTTGCGGATCTCGGTGCGGACCGTCACGGTGGCGCCCATCTCGATCGCGGTGCCGGCCACTTCGCCGTCGCCCTGCGCGTAGTGCACGTCACCGATGAAGAGCCCGCAGCCGTCGACGAAGCAAGGCAACAGCAACGTGGTCCCGACCACCATCTGCTTGATGTCCATGTTGCCGCCGTTCTCGCGCGGCGGGATGGTGCGCAGGCACTTGTCCTTGTGGCTGCCGTTCGGGCCGCAGACGGCCGCCGGCAACGCCCCCACGGGCTGCGGACCGAGCGCCGCGCCGCCGGCCGCCGCGAGCTGCGTTTCGCGCGCCTCCCACGCATTCACCTCGGGCTCGCCGGGCAGCACGCCTACCGTCCCCATGAAGCCGTTGAAGGGAATACGCACGCCGGGCAACTGGTCGGATACCGCCTCCAGATGATTCAGCTTCCAGTTGGCGATGAAGGGCTCGGTGAAGCGGTCGCGCAGGAAGCCGAAACCCGGCACCACGGTGGTGTAACCGTATTCATCGGGCTCGATGTCGATCAACGTGACGGCGAGGACATCGCCACGCTTCGCGCCTTCGATGGTCACCGGACCGGTGAGCGGGTGCACGAGGTTGAGGTCGATGGCACCGAGGTCCTTCGGCACCGAGTTCACCGTCAGATCCGAATCGAGCGCATCGCGGGTCTCGAACGTGACGAGCTGTCCCGGCTTGGCGGTCCCGATCGGCTTGATCGCCGGGTGATAGCGGTTGAAGCAGTTGGGATCGTCGACGCAATGCTTGCCCATCTTCTTCACGAACACCCGCGACTGCGTCTTCACATCGGTGGTGTCCGCGTAGCTGCCAGCAGCGAACAGAAGCACAGGTACGGCGAGTACGAAGGCGCGCAGCTTCATATCTTTTCTCCCGGGTTCCTACGGTCTCGAGGGGATCGCACCCGCCTGAGGTGCGACGTGGCCCGGACTATGGATACACGCCAAGCCGCCTGTCAATGTGCGCGTCATCCTGGTGCGACGATCGCGCCGATGCGCTCGAAAAGCCACCACAGGCCGAGGAGCCCGACGGCAACCGAGATCGCCCATGCGACGCGCCGGTCGGGAATCTCGGCCACCCCCGCTCGGCGCTCGAGGCGATCCACACCGTGCAACACCACCAGCGCCGTGGCGACGATCGCGAGCTGCCCCACTTCCACGCCGATATTGAACGCAGCGAGCGCCGGCACCAGCGCTTCCTGCGGCAGACCGTACTCGCGCAGCACGCTCGCGAAACCGAAACCGTGTACCAGACCGAAGGCAAAGGTGAGCGGCCAGCGCCGCCCGACGTCGCGCACGAAGAAGTTCTCCGCGGCCACGTACACGATGCTGGCGGCGATCGCGGCCTCGACCCACGCCGGATTCGGCGTCACGGCACCGAGCACCGCCGCGGTCAGCGTGATCGAATGGGCCACGGTGAAGGCGGTGATGACCTTGACCAGCGGCAGCAGCCTGCGACCCCAGACGATGGTACCGAGCAGGAAGGCGATGTGGTCGAAGCCGATGGCAATGTGCTCGATGCCGGAGAGCAGATAGCGGCCGAAGACCGACCAGGCCGACTGCCGCACGGTGGTGATCGCCAGCTCCGGCGTGCTGATCGAAAGCAATCCGAAGCGTTTGGCCTCACCCGTCACGGTGACCATGTGGCGCGCGCGCGGATCGATCTCGGCAAAAGGGGTCGCTCGGTAGACAAGCGAGCCGGCATGCCTGGGACAGTCGAACTGCGCCCGCACGCGAACGTGCTCGGCAGCTGGTTCCAGTCCGAGCACGCGCAGTTCGCAACGGGCCTCTCCCGCCTGCAGCTGAACGTGTTCGACCAGGTAGGCTTCGATGCCGCTGCGCGTGCCGTCCAGCGCTTCGGCACTCACTGTGCCCTGGGGCGACAGCAGGGTCGTGCCCAGAGCGACCTCGAGATCGCGGCCGTTCAGGTCCAGGTCGGCGCGGACGACAGAACCGGACAGTTCGAGCGCGGCACTGGACAACTGCGTGTTGTGGGCTGCGGCTGCAGTGGCGATGCACAGCAATCCTGCGATTGCGAGGCAGCGAAGCATCATTTCCTAAGGTGCACCCCGCATCGCCTCGATCGCCTGCCCGAACAGGGTGGACCCGGCCAGGTTGGACCCGCCATCCACCACCAGTACCGTGCCGGTGATGTAAGCGGCGAGCGGCGAGGCCAGGAACACGGCCGCCTGCCCGATCTCGTCGACCGCGCCGAACCGCCCGAGCGGGATCGAGCGATAGCGCGAGGACTCGTAGTCGCCACCGCCAAGCCGCTTCATGCCCTCGGTGCCTTCGATGGGTCCGGGCACGATGCTGTTCGCGCGGATGCCGTACTTGCCCCATTCCAGTGCCAGGTTCTTCATCATCATGTCGATGCCCGCCTTGGCCGCGCCCACGTGCACCTGATAGGGAAACGGGACATAGGCCATGCCGGCCGAGATGAAGATGACACTTCCCTTGGTCGCCTTGAGCTGCTCGAAGGCGGCACGGGTGGCGTTGAACGAGCCGATGAGATCGATGTCGACCACGGTCTTGAACCCGTTGGGCGAGAGCTCTTCGGCCGGAACGGGGAAATTGCCCGCAGCACCGCATACGAGGACACCTATGGGTCCGAGGGCCGCGGCCGCGTTGCCGATGACGGTCTCGAGACGCGCCGCGTCGCGAACATCCGCCGCCTCCGCGTGGACCTTGGCACCGAGGGCTCGCAACTCCTCGGCCGCCCGGTCGAGCTTGTCCTGCTTGCGCCCGCAGATGGCCACGTTGGCACCCAGCGCCGCAAAGTTCTTCGCGATGCCGAGATTGATGCCGGAGCCCCCGCCGGTGACGAAGACAGTCGTACCTTTGAAGGCATCGGCGGGAAAGAAGCGGGTCACGAGCATGGTGTTGACCTCATTGCATCATGTCGAGGACGACCTCGCAGCGGTCGGTGCAACCCTGCGTGATCACGGGATAGGAGGACGCGTTGAGAAAGCGCGTCCGGTCGCCTTCGTAGATCTTCACGAGCAGCGTATAGCGGTGCTTCTCGACGATCCGTTCCGGGTCGTACTTGACGCGGAAGACGATCGGCACCTGCCCCGGGTTGCGGATCTCGACCTCGTCGAGCACTTCCGCCACGGCGTCCAACTTCGAAACGTCCTGCAGCCAGATCTTCACGATAGCTTCGGGCGACAAGGCGACGCGCTGGCGGTAGGTGATCGTGCCATCGAGCGTCTTGAGCGGCTTGTCGGGAATCGCGGGCTGCGCCGCACATCCGGTCACCAGAGCCAGGAGTATCGAGAAGACGATACGCATGCAGCCTTCCTTTGCGGACAACCTAGGGTTGAGAAATCGGCCCGTACGGCGTACGTCGGATCGACTTCACGTACGGCAACGCGGCGACGGCCTCCATGCGCCCGCGCCAGTTCGGCGCGCCCGTGCGCGCATGCACGAGGATCTCGTCGGCCGTGCACCCGGCGCGCCCGGCGACTTCCGATTCGAAGCGTGCCGTCGGGTCCAGCTCGGCGATCTCGAGCCGGCGCGCCTCCGTATTCGGCACACAGAACTGGTACTGGATCTCGCGCTTGCCGGCGGGCGGCCCTTCCAGACCGTTGGGGTCGATCTTCTTCAGGTCGAAGCGGATCTTCTCGAGCCCCTTCGGGGCTTGCGTCACGCAGGCCGCGAGCAACAGCACGGCACACCAGGCGCAGAAGGGCATTGCGCGGTCAGACTGCAACCAGGCGACCATCGGTAAGGCGCGGCACCAGATCGATCTCGGAACGACGCGAGGCGTACTCCACCTCGTGCACCAGGTCCCGGTCCTGCATCATGCGCCCCACGCGCGAGTTCATCAGCGCTTCGAACGGATCGACCGAACGGAACAGATGCAGTGCCGCCAGCGCGGCGTCGGAGAAATCCTCCTCGCCGGCCAGCGCCTTGGCGAACAGTTCCACGTAGTAACCCGCGCCCACCATGTCCTCGAGATTGACGCTGCCGGCCGAACCCGAGCACACGATGATCACGGTGTCGCCGGTGTGTTCGGTCAGAACGTGCTCGACCACCGCGGTCGCATTCAACATGGCGCCGGCGTAGACATGCGCTGCGGTCGATGACATCTGCAGTGCCACCGTGCCGTTGGTCGTCGAATACACCAAGGTGCGCCCGGACACTCCATGGTCGATCAACGCTAGCGGCGTCGGCGAGGCGAAGCCCTCGATCGTCTCGGCGTACAACTCACCGGAGGCCACGTATGAATCCTTCGGCAGCTCCTTCAATTTGGCTCGGGCCGCCTGCTCATCGAGAGTCGGGATGACATCGGTCGCCCCATGGGCCAGCGCACTGACGATGGTCGAGGTGGCGAACAGGATGTCGAGGACGATGACGACCTTGCCCGCCAGGCGATAGCCGTCGAGATCTTCCTTGCGATACAGCACGTGAATCTTGTTCGACCCGATCACGATGCCGCCCCGCGAACCTTGAACATGCCGTAGCCTTCCATCGTCATCACCCGTTCGTCGTTCTGGTTGAAGACTTCCCACAGCGTCTTCACGATACCCACATCCGGTTTGCTGGCGGAACGGCGCGACTCGAGTACCGTGCGCATCGCGCGGATGGTATCGCCGGGACGTACCGGCTTCAGCCACTTCACGTGGTCCACGCCGGGTGAACCGAGGCTCGCCGAATCGAGCAGGTAGTTGTCACACATCATGCGCATGACCATCGCGACCGTGTGCCAGCCGCTCGCGATGAGGCCACCGTACATGGACTGGGTTGCCGCCGCCTCATCCACATGGAATGACTGCGGATCGAACTGCTGCGCGAACGCGATGACCTCGCTCTTGGTCACGGTGCGCCGGCCCATCTCGCTCACTTCGCCCACCTTGAAATCTTCCCACCAGTATTTCGCACTCATCGCGTCTTGCCCTCGTAGCGGTACCAGCCGCGCCCGGACTTCTTGCCGTTGTAGCCGGCCTGCACCATCTGCTTCAACAGCGGCCGCGGCCGGAAGCGCTCACCGTAGGCGCCCTGCAGGATCTCCTGCACCTGCAGCGACAGCTTGTTGGTGACCGCGTCGCACAACTCGAACGGGCCGACCGGATGCCCGAGACCCAGCTTGCACGCGAGGTCCACTTCCTCCGGCGTACACACGCCCTCTTCCACCAGGCGCACCGCCTCGATCATGAAGGCGTGCAGCACGCGGTTCACCGCGAAGCCGACCACGTCCTTGACCCTGATGGGCACCTTGCCGACATCGCGGCTGTACTGCATCAGCGCGTCGACGGTGTCCTCGCCGGTATCGATGCCGGGAATGACCTCGACCAGCTTCATGCGCGACACCGGCGAGAAATAGTGCGTGCCTGCAAAGCGCGGCCGCCGCCCCGGCGCGACGTAGGACGCGAGCCCCGTGATGGCGATGGTCGATGTATTGCTGGCAATCAGGGCATCAGCCTTGCAGACCTGGTCGAGCTTGCGAAAGACCGCCGCCTTGACCTCCTCCGACTCGAACACCGCTTCGGTCACGAGATCGCACTCTGCGAAGTGCGTGAGATCGGTCGTGGTGGTGATGCGACCGAGGGCTTCGTCCTTCTGCGTCTCTTTGTAGAAGCTGCGCTGGATGCCCTTGTCGAGCACCTTGCCGAGATTCTCGATAGCCTTCCCCAGCGCTTCGTCACTCGTGTCCGCCAGCACCACGCGCTTGCCTGCGAGCGCTGCCACCAACGCGATCTCGGCGCCCATGAGGCCGGCACCTACGACGCCTACTTTGTCGATCATTCGTTACCTCGGGAAGACAAGAAAAACATTCACCACAGGGACACGGAGAAACCCTTCGCGACGTTCCCTCCCCCGGCAAAGCCGGGGGAGGGTCAGGGCGGGTCTGCACACTTGACCTCGCCCCCATCCCAACCTTCCCCACCAAAGGTG
>LNFM01001359.1_pt1 | contig 66689 bp, 77 predicted proteins | sample 596031 | NCBI WGS metagenome assembly LNFM01 (sample SAMN04254537, study PRJNA301005) | activated carbon metagenome | isolation source: dual media filters at the Ann Arbor, Michigan drinking water treatment plant | place: USA: Ann Arbor
AAACAAACCCGCCGCCGCGCCCGCCGACGTGCTAGCCTGACCGCACCAACCGACAATCCGGCCCGGCGCGTCCGCGAGTCCCTCGCGGGCGTGACTGCAGCTTGCCTGAACCGCGTTCACGGCAGCCTGTCCCTCTCATCGCAGGACGAAAATCATGTTCAAGCTTCCACCCGAGACCATCCCCACGCTCTGGGGCGCGGCCGGCGGCGCGATCGCGCTCGCCATTGTGGGCTTCACCTGGGGCGGCTGGACCACAAGGGGCAATGCCGAGCTGCAGACCATGCGCAGCGTCGACGCCGCCGTGATCAAGGTGCTGGCGCCGATCTGCGCCGACCGCTTCCGGCAGACCGCCAATGCCACCGCCAATCTCGCGGAAATGACCAAGATGCAATCGTGGGATCAGGGCAGGTTCGTCGCCAAGGGCGGCTGGGCCACGATGCCCGGCGCCAAGGAGCCGGGCGAAGGCGTGGCGGAGGCCTGCGCGCGATTGCTCGAGACGCCGAAGACCTGAGGCGGTCGTTGCACTTGCTTCGCCCTCCCCCTCAAGGGGGTAACAGCGCGCAGGGTGGGTTAGCGCCACCCGGATCGGCGCTTCGCGCCGTCCGGGCGCAGGCTCCGGCGCGTAACCCACCGCCTGAATTCGCTGCGGGTCCCGATGGTGGGTTATGGCGCTGCGGCGCCTAACCCACCCTACGGGCTCGGAGAGGGAAGATTACTCCGCGCCCGCGACCGTGGCCTGCTGGTTGCTGCGCTTCAGCCCCTCGGCGACAAAGCCCGACGCCTTCATCTCCTCGACAAAACCTTTCAGATACGCTGCGCCGGCCGCCCTGCCCTGCGGCGTGCCCATGGCCTGGCGGATATCCATGAAGCGGTCGCTCATCACCCGCACCGACGGATCGGTTTTCGCATACGCCTCCAGCGGCTGGCGCACGCCGGCGGCGGCGTCGAGCCTGTCCTTCAGGAACAGCTCGACCATCGCCGCGCCGCCGCCCGCCGCAGCGCGCACCAGCTGCGCGTGTTTCAGCGTGCGGGTGAGATAGAGGTCGTAGGCCGAGTTCGGCCCGACCGCGATGCGGATGCCGGGTCGGTCGACATCGCCGACGCTCTTCAGCGGCGAATCCTTGCGCACCATGTAGGTGCCCTCGATCAGCACATAGGGTGGCGAGAACGCGATCTCGGCGGCGCGCACCGGCTCGATCGCGAGAAAGGCGACGTCCCAGGCTTTCGCGTCATTCGGCCCGGCCTTCAGCGCCTCGAATACTTTTCCGGCGGCGTCGAAGCCGATGAAGCTGACCGGAACGCCGAGACGTTTCGCCAGTTCGCGCGCCAGATCCGCCGACACGCCCCTGGCGTCCTGTTCGTCCGCGCCGCGCTGCGCCAGCACGCCGTTGCCGTAATTGATGGCGGCGCGGAGTTTTCCGGTGGGGGCGAGATCCTTGAGCACGTCAGCGGACACGGGAGAGCCTTTCGGGGTTTGCGCGGCGGCGGGCGCGGTCATCAGAGCGAGCGCAATGCAGACGATGCGGAGCATGACGGACCTCGCGGGCGGTTTTTCTTCCGGTGCGACTTTATATGAAAACCGGAGGACGCGCGGAATTCCCGCAAGCGGTCGGACCGTTCTCGACGTCATGCCCGCGCTTGGCGCGGGCATCCACGTCTTCGCAACAGATCGGCAAGAAAGACGTGGATGGCCGGGACAAACCCGGCCATGACGAAACGGGTGAACGGAGAATTACTTCGGCTTGTATTTCAGCTTGCGCAGCTCGGCGTCCATCTGCAGGCAGGTCAGCAGCTCGACATAGCTCGGCGTGCCCATGCCCGCGAGCGTGGCGCAGTTGGCGCGGTCGGGCGCCGGATACTTTGCCCAGCCGGCGGCGAGCGTCGCCTTCGCCGCATTCTCCTCGTTCAGGCATTGCTGGTAGCGCAGATTGTCGCCGGGATTGGTCAGCCCGCCGCGGCAGCTCGGCTCGACATTGAAGGCCGGCAGCGTGTCGGACACCGCCATCGCAAGCGGCAGCAGCAACAGCGGCAGAATGGGCATGGCCATGACGTCTGGTCTCCGGTTCGCGACGGGCGGAAATCCTGTCGCCAAAAGCTTATCGGAGTGTGACGGCACTCGCTAGGATGCGGGGGAATGCGCCGGCGGCTTCTCCCCGGCCGGTGAATCAGCGATAATCCGCCGCGCGCCGTATCACGGCGCGACGCAACAGCAGGAGGACGTCATGGGAAAAAGTCAGGACCGCCCGAGCAAGGAAAAGAAGAAGCCGAAAGCCGACAAGAACAAGGTCAAGCAGGTCTCGGCCTACAAGGCGGCGCAGCAGACCAGCAAGAAACCCTGACCGGTCTGCTCTCGTGGACGCGCGGCCGGCTGGCCGCGCTTGGGCTCAGTTCGCGGCGGCGACGCGCTCCAGCGGATAGCCGCCGTCGTCGTAGAGCGAGCGGATCTCGAGATGGCCGTAGCGCACCTCGTTCACTTCGAGCGTCGCGCCCAGAAGTCCGCTCGCCGGCAGCACCTCGATCGCGTAGCGCAAGGCTTCCGCCGCGCTGTTGAAGCGCTTGTAGGCGACCGGCCCGCGCGTCCTGCGGCTGCGGCTCGGAAACAGTTCGGCCGGCGCGCCATAGTCGAACGCCTTGGTACGCACCGGCGCCGGAGCGCGGTTGAGGACCTGGGATTGCTGCGACATTTTTTTCTCCTTCACACCCGCGCAAGCTCACACACGCGCCGTCGGTTAAACAACAAGGGCCGCCCGCAAGCGGCCCGATCTCGGTCTGAATATGCACCATATATGGGGTGCCATCGCGTCAAAAACGAGGGGCGCGCACGGGGCCATTCTGAGCCCGAAAATGCCGGTTTTTGGCGGATTTCAGCGATTTCACCGGCACTCTAGCAAAAATGGCCCCGTTGCCGGAGCCATTTCTGCACTCGTGCTGAACGTGCTGTTTACCAGCGGCAGACGCGCACATAGCCCGCATGCGGCCGCCAGACCGTACGGCAGCGGTTCCAGCCATAGCGATGGCCGCGCCAGTGGCGGTGGCCCCGCCAGTGCCGGTGCCCGCGCCACTGCCGGTGGCCGCGATAATGCCGCGCGCTGAACTCGTCGGCCTGCTGCGACTGCGCCGCCGGCGCCTGCGTGTGACGGGCCGCGCTCCCGCCCGCAGCATAAGCCGGCGCGGCGGCCGCCAGCGCGCCGATTGCGGCGACGATCAAAGCCAGTGTCCTCATGGTGTTCTCCTCACGCGTTGGGTGTCCGCCCTCGCGCAGAAGACTGGCCGGCAAATGCGGCGCGGTCATGAGTTACAGGAAATTCACGTTGATAAACAAACGTTTAGAGAGGAACCGGGCGGTCGCGCGCCGGGCCTGATCGCAGCCTCGAACCTTTTCCTGGAAGGCTGCGACCAACAGGCTCACTCCTCGTTCGGGGAGGATCATCAGAAACGGAGAAACCACATGTCGATTCTCAAGACCGCCTTGACCGCCGCGACCTTCGCGCTTGTTGCGGTGTCCGCCAACGCCCAGACCTACACCACCGCACCGGTCGCTCCGGTGAAAAAGCCGGTGATCAGCCAGGACGCCCGCTCGGCTCATGGCTCGGTCGTGATCGTGAAGGACAAGGCGCCGTTCAGCCGTGAAGCGCTCGAGGGCGTCACCTCGAACTAGGCCGGTCCAGACAATGCCGGCAGGCGCGGCCTGCCGGCATTTCTGTTTTCAGGCGTGGACGGTTTGCCGCGCGGGCTGCCGCGCCCTGCCCCGCTTGCTAGACTGGTGCATTCGGTCTCAGGGAGTTCTGTCATGACATTGCTGAAATCCACGATTCTCTCCGGCGTGCTCGGCGCCGGTCTCGGCGTTGCGTTCGCCGCCAGCGTGCTGGCGCAGGGCACCAGCGTGACCATCGAGAATTTCAAATTCGGACCGGCGAGCATTTCCGCCGCCGCCAATGCGCCGATCACTTTCATCAACAAGGACGGCGCGCCGCATCAGGTCGTCGTCACCGGCAAACCGTTCAAGACGGCGGTGCTGCAGAAGGGACAGAGCGGCGCCATCACCATCGCCGACAAGGGCAGCTACAACTACATCTGCGGCCTGCATCCCAGCATGACCGGCAAGATCGAGGTGAAATGAACCGGGCCTAGCGCCGCGCGCTGCCGCCGCTCATGCCGGTGGTGCCGCGCAGCGGCGGGTCGGGCAGCCTGCGTGCCTCTTTCGCAATTTCCAGACAGGTCAGCAGTTCGACATAGCTGGGGATGCCGCCGGCCGTGGTCGAGCGCACGCAGCTGGCGCGATGGTCGCGGTCGAAGTCCTGCCATTGCCGGGACAAGTCGTCGCGCGCGGCCCTCTCCTTGCCGAGACAGACGTCGCGCATCTCGGCCGCGGTGGGAAGCTGGCCGTCCGCCTTCGGCACCGCCATCTGGGCGGCGCCCCGGCAGCTCGGTTCAAGATTGAGCGCCGGCGGCGCATCGGCGGCGGTCATGACCAGATGGCCGACAAGGGCAAAGGCAGCCGGATCGACAAACATGGCGGTCTCCTGTCGTTCCTCCCGCCTGTCGCCAACGCCGGATCATCGAAACAGTTGCGGTCCTGAGAGCCTCCTTTCGTCCAAAAACCCGTCGTCCGGGGAAGCGCCCAAGGATTATGCTGCTATGCAACATAACATTGTTGCTATGCAGCAATTTCGCTCGTTCTACAGGCCGGACTGGTGTAATTTGATTCAAATTGTCGGTGCGGTGGCACATCCCGGATCGGAAAGACGCCGGGGCCGTAGGGCTGCCTGAAAGTCCATTTCCGGAGTCAGCTATGACCGAAGAAGCCGCGCGTGGCTTTGTCCACGCCTTCTGCGATGCCATGACGGCGCGCGACGCCGGGCGGATCGCGCCCTTTCTCGACGACGATATCGAATGGACGGTGTTCGGGCCGGTGGACCTGTTTCCGTTCTTCGGCCAGCGGCGCGGCAAGGCCGCGGTGCTCGCCATGTTCCGCGAACTGCTTTCCACCCTGCAACTGCGCCGCTGCGAGAAGGACAGCTTTCTGACCGACGGCGACAACGTCGCGGCGTTGCTGCGTCTGTCCGCGCTCGACATGAGCACCGATCGCGTGATCAGCCTGCGGCTCGCCAAGTTCGCAAAATTCCGCGACGGCAAGCTGGTATCGCTGAAGGCGGTGTTCGACAGTTTCGACGCCGCCGAACAGGCGATGGGCCGGCACATCGATCTCACCCGCGCCGCCTGATCCGGCGTGCCGCTGCATTGAAAGCGACGCACGAATGGCGCGCCGTTTTTTTTGCGATGGTGGGCCGACGGCGTGGTGTGACAGAAAAGTGTGGATGACCGCAAGCCGGCCGCGTTCGAATTGCGCGCGCTATCAGACGTCCGTTAACTCCGGATGTCCGGGCGGTATCGCGCGCCAAATTCGCCGTATTCGGGCCGCTCGCACGACAATATCGCATGGCGCAATTCCGCTCCCTGGGGACAGCGCACGCTTCGCAAGCGGCGCATCATGGAAGGAGCGCCAGCATGACAGCACTTCGAACCGACCGGCCCGAACGGCAAGGCACAGAGCGGCAGGCCCCCGAAAGGCTTGGCGACATCGCGCAATCTTCGACGCCGGAATTCGAAGGACAGATTCGTGAATTCATCCGCCGCGACGTGACCGGCCGCCGCCGGTCGCGCGAGGACTCGGGCGACCCCGCCGTCGAGAACGTCAATCTCCTGATCGAGCGAGTCTCGGGCCAGACCGTGGCCGAGGTGGAGCGCGTGATCAGCGAACTGAAGACGATGCGCGACATGCTGCGCAGCGAGGGCGAGCGGGTGCAGCGCGAGCTCACCGGTTATGCCGGCCTGAGCCAGTCGGCGATGATGTCGATGAAGATCATCGGCGAAAGCCTGGCGCAGTGGAAACCCGGCGCCCTGACCATGCCGCCGGAAGCCGGCTGAGATCACGGGCGCCGTCCGCGGGAGTTAATCGTTAAGTGCATAGCCGGGTTGGCGGTACTTGAATACGGCCAACCCGCACCGGTTTTCGTATACATGACCCGATCTGGATGCGTTCCGCATTGCCGGAACGTTTATTGTGTTGTGTTGCGTGAGACTGGAAATGACTGACTTTCAACGAACCGAGGGGACGGCGCCGATGGCGACCAGCCGTCCGATCCTGTCCCCCTCGTTCCTTCTGATCGGCGCAGCCATTGTGGTTGTCGTGCTGCTGCTGGGCTTCCGCCTCGCCGTCGGCTGATGCGGGGTGTCATGCGCCCGTGACGGCGACGTGACGAACACTCACCGCCGATTGAACGCCGGGCGCGAAACAAATCCGACCGCAAGAGCGAACTTGTTTGCGAGACGCTTCATGGCGAAGCGATCTTTCGAACACGAGGATCACATCATGTCGCTCATCAAGTCCACGCTCATCGTCGCGTCGCTCGCCCTTGCCGGCGCGCTGTCCGCGAATGCCGCAACCGCGTACGATTCCTCCCGCGTCGAAGCGATGCGCTTCCACGAGACCAAATCGCCCGTCGCGATTTCCAGCGAGGCGCGCCAGGCTCAGGCGCGTGCGATCATCCCGACCCGTCGGGCGGCGCCGTTCAGCCGTGCTTCAGTCGAAAGCCTGACCTGGTAATCACGCGGTTCTGATCGGCAAAATGCCGGCAGCGCCGTGCTGCCGGCATTTTCATCGGCAAGCTCGCCGCGATGGGCAGTAAGTTTTGATTAAGAGCTTCGCCCAACAAACGCCACGCGAGGATGTTCACTCAGTTGCTTCCACGGACCGCAGCCGAGCCATGGATCGGCGGAGAATATGCGAGATGTCATTCCCGGTTGACGGACGTTTGGCGTTTGCGTGTGCGTTGGCAGCGATCGTGAGTGCGCCGATACCGTCCGCTGCGCAGTCGCCCCAGTCCACGATCAGTGATATGGGACTGCGCCCGTCGCAATCGCCGGAGCCGGCATCCGAGGCCGAAGCGCCCGATCCGACGATCGACTGGAGCGTTCTCAACATCGACGCCGCCTCGCTCCTCGGCATCATCCCGGCAAGGAAGAATGTCACCATTGTTCCCACGACCCGCGAGCCGGTGAACTGGAACCGCACGGACAATCGCGACGGCTCGGCCGCCGTGACCGTCAACAGGCCGCTGCCCACCGTCTGGGATACCAAGATCGGCGTCGATCTCGGACTCGCCGCGCCGCGATCTCCGATGATGACTCCGGACCGCCTGCTCGCCGGTGCGGCCGCCGATCAATCCAGCGGCGCGGCCTGGGCCAGAACCACGGCGCCGGCGCTGAACCTTCCGATCGGCTGGGACAAGGCCTCGCTCGACGCACGTTTCGATCCCGTGCAGGACCAGAGCAAGCTCGGCACCCGGCTGAGCAAATCCGTTCCGCTCGGCGAAGACCTGTCGATGACCATGGAGAGCGGTTTCGCGGTCACGCATATCCGGTCGCAACCGCTGCCCGACGCCCTGTCCGGCACCCAGTCCGCCAATGTCTTCGACACCGACCGCATCGCGAAGCTGAATTTTCTCGGGACCGGCACCAGCCTCGGCGCCGGCACGAAAATGTCCACCGCGGACGGGGAATGGCTGCGCTCCCTGAGCGCCGAACAGAAACTTTTTGACGGGATCAGCATCACCGGCACGGTGAGCGAGACGCCGGACGGACAGAACAACAAGAGCCTGACCGCGGGATTCAAGCGATCCTGGTGAGGCGCCGCCGACGCTATTTTTTCGCGTCGGCGCGCGTGATGATCTCGACGATCTTGCGGTTGGCGGGATCGACGATCAGGATCGATTGCCCGCCCTGCACGGTTGCGAACTTGAAATCGCGCAGCACGCCGATCTCGTCCTTCACATGCACCGGCATCGCTTCCAGCATCAGCGAATCCGGAGCCGCCGCGCCGACCGACAGGGCCTTTTCATCCGGCACCCTTTGCTGCCGTTCGCCCGCCGTGTTGTCGTAGATGATCCGCTTCTGCTCCGGCGTCAGCCCGATACCCCGGATGCCCGGCGCGATCTCGTTGCCGGCCCCGCTTGCGGATTGCGCCTGCGCAGAAAGTCCCGCCGCCATCAGAAGAGCGGCGGTCGCGGCGGCACGACAAGCGGCGGCGAGTTCGGACATCGCACAATTATTTGAGCACCGCCACCACGACCGGCAGATGCGGATCCACGATCACAATCCGGTCGCCGATTGCAGCGTACTTATAGGGCTTCACCCACGGCATCTGCGCGACGATGGAATCGGGCACGGGCCTGAGTTCGAGCGAACCTGAAATTTCGGTGCCGGCAATGAGCGAGGCACCGGACTCGGCCGCGGATGAGGGGCCGGACCCGGTCGTCGCGGGCTGCGACGACAAGGCGTCCTTGATCAGCTTCCGCTGGTCGTCGGTGAAGTTGAATGTATGCGCGAGGATGGGAAGCTTGTCGCGCGCAAGGACAGCGGGGTTATGCGCAGCCGCATCCTGCGGCGAGGGGACGACCTGCCCGGCCAGCGACGGATTGGCGTTGTTGAAATAGGGATGATCCACATTCGCGTAGGGATTGACGGCAGGCGCCTGATCGAGGGCCGGCGTGGCCGGCGACATCTCGCTTTGGGGCGCGGCCGGCGGCTGAATCGCGGCCGGCGGCGTCTCGGTCTGGGCGAACGCCAGGCCCGGTCCGGCCAGCATGAGGGCGAGGACAATGAATGCAGGTGTGGGATGCGTTTTTGATTTCATGACGGGCTCCGTTTTGCCCCCGCGCCCCCGCGATTGCAGTCAACACAAGACAACGTGCAAGGCGACAGAAAGTTCGATCGGCAAGGCGCCGGCCGGGCGGTTCCCCTGCGGAAGCGGCCCGGCCTGCCGTGTCGGTCAGCAGCGCTTGATGCGCTTGGTGATGACGGTGTTGCCGCGGCGTTCCTTCACGACCACGGTGCGGCAATCGGCACGGTGGCGGTAATATTTCGAGCGATAGTGATGCCGGCGCGGACCGACGCGCACGCCATCGCCGCTAATGCGGACATTGACATCGGCCTGGGCGAGACGGATTGACGTATCGCTGGTGGCGGTCTGCGCCGAGGCAGGCATGGTGAACAGCGCAGCCGCGATGGCTGCGAGGGCAAGCGTCTTCATCTGGATGTCCTCCTGGAAGGTTGGCGCGGAGGTAACACCGGTCGCGGCACATTCGTTCCGAATGTGAATCAGATGATCGCGTAGGCGCCCGCCACGCTGCCGACCGGCTGATCGTCGGCCACGCTGATCAATGTTGCGCGCGCAAAGATCGTGGTCGGACCGGTTCCCACGATGCGCGCTTCGGCCAGCACATCGCATGTCGCCGGTCGCACGAATTGCAAAGTCTGATCGATCGCGCGCATCGGGCGATAGCCGTTCCATGCCGCCGCGCAGGCGCACATCATCGCGGTGTCCGCCAGCGCCACCAGCGCAGGCGCGCCGATGGCGGAATGTCCGCGGTACAGTTTCTGGGAATACGGCAGGCGCAGCACCGCACCCGGCTGCCAGTCGTTGCCGGCGCCCGACGGCCGCGCCGACTCGATGCTTTCGACCAGCAATCCGAGATCCTGGATCCACGGCACGACGACATCCAGCACCAGCCGGCTTGCGGCCTGCAGGCCGAACCCGCTGTTCTGTGGAGTGAGCTTGATGGCTTGCGCCACCATGTCGTTCTGCCCCGCCCGATCCGCGCGCCGTTGCGAATCACCCGTGTCCCGAGATTACGGCTTGCCGCGCGATCCGCCAGCGGCGCCGATTCCGCGCTGCGCCGGCGGGCCAGAAACCTGTGCATAGCGGGCGTGATCGGATTGCGACAGGTGCGGCGCATCTCGCAAGGCGGCCTTGACCGGACCCGCGGCTCGCGGCACGGTCCGGCCAGCACAGGGGAATACGATGTCCGGTCGCCGTTCGCGTCGCGCGCTTTGGGGTTTGGCCGCGCTGGCCGCTTTTTGCCTGCAGGCCGCGCCGGCCACCGCCGCCAGCTGGTTCGAACAGAATTTCTGGCTCAGCGGTCCGCGCTATTCGGGCCGGCTGCCGGCCTGTGACAGTTCGCTCGCGCTCGCCGAAATCCAGTCCCGGTTCGCGAGCAAGGAACGCATGTTCTGGAATTCGAGCCTGCAACTCGTGGCGTTCGACCGCATCCGCGAAACCGCCAATCGGCCCTGGGCCTCCGACACCATTCCGCGCCGGTTCTGCTCGGGCCGGGTGCAGGTCTCCGACGGCGTCTGGCGCCCGGTGCATTACTTCATCGGCGAGGATCTGGCCGAGATCGGCCTGTCCTGGGGTGTGGAATGGTGCGTGGTCGGCCTCGACCGCAACTGGGCCAACAGCCCGGTCTGCCGTATGGCGCAGCCCTGATCGTTTGATCCCGTTTTATTTTTGTTTTGTTCTTGCCTTGTTCTAATTGGCGGGATAAACATTCAATGGTGCAACGAGCGTAGAAGGGGCGTCCCATGATCCGCGTTGCTTATATTTCCGCCGTCTACCGGCTGGCCGCTGCCGCGGCCTTCTTTGTCATCCTCACCATCTCGGCTTTTTCCCAGGACCAGGTCGCGCAGCGATCGTCCGAGCAGCGGCCCTTTGCGCAAGGCTCCTCGGTCGGCCGCAACGACCCCGGCCAGTTCGATTTCTATGTGCTGGCCTTGTCCTGGTCTCCGTCCTTCTGTGAATCGGCGCGCGAGCGCGCGCCCGACCGCGTGCCGCAGCAGCAATGCGCCGCCCGCCCCTATTCGTTTGTCGTGCACGGCCTGTGGCCGCAGCACGAGACCGGTTTCCCGCGCGAATGCCAGGTTCCGGCACCACGGCTGAACCGCAATATCGTCTCGTCCATGCTCGACATCATGCCGAGCCCGCGTCTGGTGTTTAATCAGTGGGACAAGCACGGCACCTGTTCCGGCCTGAGCCAGCAGAGCTATTTCGACAGTGTGCGCAAGGCGCGCGAATTGACGGTGATCCCGCCGCAATTCCAGGACGTGACATCCTATCTGACCGTCACCGCCGACGAGGTCGAGCAGGCTTTTGTCGCGGCCAATCCCGGCCTGTCACGCACCGCGATCGCGGTGACCTGCGACACCCGGCGGCTGACCGAGGTCCGCATCTGCATGACCAAGGATTTCCGTTTTCGCGATTGCGCGGAAATCGATCGCCGGTCGTGCCGGCGCGACAAGCTGGTGATGCCGCCGGTGCGCGGCGGCTGACCGCGATCGCGCGGCGCTATTCGGCGCCGCGCATTTGCGTGTCCAGATGCTGGACGTAACCCTTCACGGCGCTGACGGCGCGATCATCGTCGAATCGGGTGAGCGCGCGATAGCCCTCAAAGGCCACCGTATTGATGTCGCGGTGAAAGCCCTGCAACGGTGCGTCCAGGGCCGCCGGGCGAAAGACATCGCATGCCGGATGGCCGTAGCCGTAGATCAGAAGGCCCGCAATTGCGCCTCGCAACATGTCCGGTCACGCTGTTGCCCGCCGATGTGGCGGAAATTCGGGGATCGCCGACGCCACGACATGAGCGCCTGTGCCGACGATAGTGCCGGCCCGGCATGACTTTCGTGCTAAATGCGCGGCTGCAATTTTAGCGATAAATCCTCGCGATTCGCCCGCAATCCCGCCCGCCCAGGGTTAACGCTTCGACAACACCGTCCATGGCGCCATGAATTACCGACACAGTTTTCACGCCGGAAATTTTGCCGATGTGGTCAAGCACGCCGCGCTGGCGCGCATCGTTCTTTATCTGCAGCAGAAGGACACGCCGATCCGCCTGATCGACACCCATGCCGGCGGCGGCCTTTACGATCTCGACGGCACGGAAGCCAAGCGCGGCGGCGAATGGCGCGACGGCATCGGGCGCCTGCTGGACAGCGACATCGATCCGCGCGCGCGCGAACTGATCGCGCCCTATCTCGACGCCGTGCGGAGTTTCAACATCAGCGGCAAGCTCAAAACCTATCCCGGCTCGCCGTCGCTGCTGCGCCACTGGCTGCGCCGGGACGACCGGCTGATTGCGTGCGAACTCGAGCCCTCCGCCATCGCCGCGCTCAACCGCGCTGTGCGGACCGACAGCCGCGTCAAGGTGATCGAGATCGACGGCTGGACCGCGCTCACCGCCTATATCCCGCCCCGGGAACGCCGCGGCCTGGTGCTGATCGATCCGCCGTTCGAGGAACGCAACGAATATGCGCGGCTAGCCGCCGCGCTCGGTGCGGCCTGGCGCAAATGGCCGACCGGCATCTTTCTCGCCTGGTACCCGATCAAGGATCCGAAGGACGTCGCCGGCTTCATGAGGAAATTGCTGCAGCACGGAATGGAAAAGACCTTGCGGATGGAACTAATTGTTGCAGCGCCCACAGACACCGCGCGGCTGCGCGGCACCGGTCTGATCGCGGTGAACCCGCCCTGGACGCTGGAACGCGAGATGAAAATTTTGCTGCCGGCCCTGGCAAAGATTTTCGCGCCGGGCGGCCAGGGTCAGACCATCGTCGAGCCGCTGACCTCACAAAGTCGCTGACGCCACCCTCGCAGCCCTTTCCACAGACGCGGCATTGGTGTTGACTTGTTGTGCTGGCTTTGACGTTCCGCCTCCTTAGGGGGGCCGGCGGAGTGACCGAGGCTGTGAAAGGCTGACGCTTTCCCCGATTGTGAATGTTAGGCCGAGCCATCGCGCCGTGGGGGCCGGTGGCTTAGCAATTGTGGGAAGGGGAGTTCCTCGATGGCTCAAGCAGGAACCGTCAAGTTTTTCAACGGTGAGCGAGGCTACGGCTTTATCAAGCCGGACGATGGTGGGCGCGACGTGTTCGTGCACATCACCGCGGTCGAGCAGGCCGGATTGAAGTCACTGACGGAGGGACAACGCATCACGTTCGACGTCGAACCCGATAAAAAGGGCAAGGGTCCGAAGGCGGTGAATCTCGTCATCACCGGATAAATCCGGCGCGGCGGGACTACGTTCTGGGAGCAAAGCGGGCGCGGCAGCGCAAGCAGCCGCGCCTTCTCTTTTTTGAAATGGAAATCACGAGACAATGACATGATGATTCTTCTCAGCGCCCCACCCTCGCCGTTCGGCCGCAAGGTCAAGATCGCGGCCGCCCTTCTCGGTCTGTCGGACCGGATCAAGATCGAAGCGACCGACACCAACAAGGCCGACGGCCCGCTGCGGACGCAAAATCCGCTCGGCAAAATTCCCACGCTGGTTCTCGACGACGGCACGACGCTGTTCGATTCTCGCGTGATCCTGGAATATCTCGATCATCTTGCCGGCGGCGCACAGATCATTCCGCGTGAGGCCAATGCACGCTTCGCGGCCTTGCGCCTGCAGGCGCTCTGCGACGGCGTGCTCGATGCATCGATCCTGCGTGTCTATGAAGCGCGCTTCCGCCCGGAAGAGCATCGTCTGCAATCGTGGCTGGACTACCAGGCCGAGAAGGTGAAGCGCGCGTTTGACGTGCTGGAGAAAAATCCGCCGCAGCTCGATCCGCTGCCCGATGTCGGACAGATCACGCTGGCCTGCGCGCTGGGCTATCAGGATTTGCGCTTTCAGGGCCGCTGGCGCGACACCTATCCGCGGCTGGTGCAATGGCACGACCGTTTCGCGGCGCAGGTGCCGTCCTTCGCCGCCACCAAGGTCGAGCCATAGTCCGAAAAGCAGAAGCCCCGGACCTTGCGGTCCGGGGCTTTCCGAGTTTCACGTGTGGCGCAGAACTCAGAAGCGATAGTTGACACCGAAGCGCAGCAGGCTGGCTTCGAGGCCGTTTGACGTGCCGGTGACGGAATAGGCGCGATCGGCAAAATCGAGCCAGAGATATTCCACCTTGGCCGACCAGTTGGGCGTGAAGCCGACTTCCATGCCGGCGCCCAGGGTGTAGCCGTACTGCGTCTTGCTTTCCGACAGGCCGGCGAGTTCGCCTTCGACCCGGCCATAGGCGAAGCCGCCGGTGACATAAAGCAGCACGTTGTTCATGGCGACGCCGCCGCGTGCGCGCAGGGTTCCGAACCAGGGATTGGAGAATTTCCACGGCGCGAAGGTGTCGTCCGCGCTCGACGCCTGGATGTCGGCTTCCGCGCCATACACGAACTGGCCCGATTGCCAATTGTAGCCGGCCTGCAGGCCGCCCGCGATGCCCGTGGGCTCGGTCGGATTGCCGGTGATCTCGCCCCACTGGAAGCCGAGATTGGCGCCGATATACGGCCCCATCCAGCTATAGGCCGGCGGCGGCGCATAGGCCGGCGCCTTGTAGTAACCGCGGTTGAGATCGGCCGCCATCGCGCTGCCGGTCAACAGGGCCATTGCGAGGCTGGCCCACGTCATCGTCTTTTTCATACCACTCACTCCTCGCGCACCGGCGGGATCTGGCGTGTCCAGACCTCTCGCAGCGGGTTCTCTGCCGTCCAAAAGCAGCGCTGGTGCGCCGCGCAGACGGCCGGAAACCGGCTTTTTCATGCATAGGATTTATCGCAATATTTAAGTTAAACGTTTATGAATTGGTCAGAATTCCGTAACCTATCGCTAATGGTCCGTTTACTCTTGGCGCAATACTTAAGAATACGTTGACTATACGGGGACCTCGCCGAACGCGGCCGGCCGCGCGCGCAGCAGCGTCGGCATTTCCCGGGCCGAGGCGAATGCGGACTTGCGCCATGCCGGGCGCATCGACACTTTAGCGGCCATCCCATGAATGGCCGCAAGACAGACATCGAGCCCGAAATCGAGCTGCCGGAGGACGAGGACGACTCGAACCTGCCGGCAACCGAGGATGCCGGCTCCAGCCCCGACATCGACCTCGCCGAGGTGAAGGCCGGTTCGCTCGCGGCCGGCCGCAACGCCATTCTCGAACACGCCCGCCATGCGCCGGGAGGCCCGGGCGTGTACCGCATGATCGATGCCGGCGGCGACGTGCTTTATGTCGGCAAGGCCAAGAGCATCCGCAAACGCATCACCGCCTATACCCGGGCGGCCGGACATGACAGCCGCATCACGCGCATGATCGCGGCCACCGCGACGATGGAGTTCGTCTCCACCCGCACCGAAACCGAAGCGCTGCTGCTGGAAGCCAACCTGATCAAGCGGCTGCGGCCCCGCTTCAATGTGCTGCTGCGCGACGACAAGTCGTTTCCCTATATCCTCATCACCTCGGACCATCCCTCGCCACAGATCATCAAGCATCGCGGCGCGCGCACGCGGCCGGGCGATTATTTCGGACCTTTCGCGTCGGTCGGGGCGGTGAACCGCACCATCACGGCGTTGCAGCGCGCCTTCCTTATCCGCTCCTGCTCGGACGCGGTGTTCGAGAGCCGCACGCGTCCCTGCCTCCTGCACCAGATCAAGCGATGCTCGGCGCCATGCACCGGCGAAATCGGCGCGGAGGATTATGCCGAGCTGGTGCGCGAAGCGCGGGAATTCCTGTCCGGAAAAAGCCGCGTGGTGAAGGAAGAACTGGCCGCGGAGATGGAGAAGGCGGCGGAGGCGCTCGATTTCGAACGCGCCGCCGTCTATCGCGACCGGCTGGCCGCGTTCTCCGCGATCCAGTCGCAGCAGGGGGTCAATCCGCGCGGCGTCGAGGAAGCCGATGTGTTCGCCATTCATCAGGCCGGCGGATTCAATTGCGTGCAGGTGTTCTTCTTCCGCACCGGCCAGAACTGGGGCAACCGCGCCTATTATCCGAAAGCCGACCGCACGCTCTCGCCCGCCGAGGTGCTCGGCGCGTTCCTGACGCAGTTCTACGACGACAAGCCCTGTCCGCGCCTCATTCTGGTGTCGGAAGACGTCGCCGAACGCGACCTGCTGTCGGACGCCTTCACCACCAAGAGCGGCCACAAGGTCGAGGTCGGCTGGCCCAGACGCGGCGAACGCAAGGATCTGGCCGATCATGCGCTCGCCAATGCGCGCGAAGCGCTGGCGCGCAAGCTTGCGGAAACCTCCTCGCAGCAGAAATTGCTGACCGCGCTGGCGGAAACGTTCGGGCTGCCGGCGCCGCCGCGCCGCATCGAGGTCTACGACAACAGCCATATCCAGGGCAGCAACGCGGTCGGCGCCATGATCGTCGCGGGTCCGGACGGGTTTCAGAAAAACCAGTATCGCAAGTTCAACATCCGCGCCGCCGATCTCGTGCCCGGCGACGATTTCGGCATGATGCGGGAGGTGATGGAACGCCGGTTCAAGCGGCTGATCGGCGAAAATCCGCGCGCCGCGCCCGGCACCGGCCACGCGATCACGGATGCCATCCGCACCATCGCGGAGGCCGCACATACCGCCATCGCCGGCGACGACTCGCCATGGCCCGATCTGGTGCTGATCGATGGCGGGCTCGGCCAGCTCAACGCCGCGCGCGACATTCTGGCCGGGCTCGGCATCACCGATGTTCCGCTGGTGGGCATCGCCAAGGGGCTCGCCCGGGACGCCGGGCGCGAGACATTCTTCATTCCCGGCCGCGAGCCGTTCCGGCTGCCGCCGCGCGATCCGCTGCTCTATTTCATCGAACGCCTGCGCGACGAGGCGCATCGCTTCGCGGTGGGATCGCACCGCCAGCGCCGGAAAAAGGACATTCGCGAATCCGGGCTGCAGGAAATTGCCGGTATCGGCCCCACCCGCAAGCGCGCCTTGCTGCACCATTTCGGGACCCTGAAAGCGATCGAACAGGCCTCGCTCACCGATCTTGCCAAGGTTCCCGGCATCAATGCCGACACCGCGCGCCGCATCTATGACTATTTTCATGAACGGGCGGGCTGACCGGCATCGCCGCGGCGAAAAGGCCCGGGACAAATGGCAAGCATGCGCCGGGGGCTGGTTGACGCCGCCGCAGCGCGGGTGTTCGGTGCCTCCATGAATTCAGTCACCTCCGGCCGGGTCTCGGCGCACACGCTGTCGCTGCCGAATCTGCTGACCTACGGACGCATCGCCGCGGTGCCTCTGGTCGTGGCCTGCATGTATTGGCAGTCCATCCTGCAGGGCGGGCTGTGGCTGCGGCTCGCGGCCCTGCTCATCTTCATCGCCGCCGGCATCACCGATTTCTTCGACGGCTATCTTGCGCGCTCCTGGGGCCAGCAATCCAAGCTCGGCCGCATGCTGGATCCGATCGCCGACAAGCTCCTGGTCTCGGCCTGCCTGCTGATGCTGGCCGCCGATGAAACCATCAAGGGCTGGTCGCTGTTCGCCGCCATCATCATTCTGTGCCGCGAAATCCTGGTCTCGGGCCTGCGCGAATATCTCGCCGAATTGCGCGTCAGCGTGCCGGTGACGCAGCTCGCCAAATGGAAGACGGCGATGCAGCTCGTCGCCATCGGCTTCCTGCTCGGCGGCGAGGCCGTCGACCTTGTGCTGCCGTCCTCCGTCCTGGAGTGGCGCTGGAAGACCGGCGGCGATATCTTGCCGATCGCCACCAGCATCGGGCTGGTGCTGCTGTGGATCTCCGCCATTCTCACGCTCTATACCGGCTGGGATTATTTCCGTGCCGGGCTGCGGCATCTGATCGAGGACTGACCGTGAAGCTTCTGTATTTTGCGTGGGTGCGCGAGCGCGTGGGCAAGGCGGAGGAAGAGATCGCGCCGCCCGCCGACGTCGCGACCGTCGCCGACCTGATGACCTGGCTCGCCGGACGCGGCGAGGAATACGCCCACGCCTTCGAGAAGCGCAAGGTCATCCGCGCCGCCATCGACCGGGTGCATGTCAAGCCCGACACCGCGATTTCCGGCGCGCGCGAGATCGCCTTCTTTCCGCCCATGACCGGCGGATAAGCTCGCCCCTTCGCCGGCGCGCATGACGGCGGCCGGGCAATGGCGCTAGAATAAACAGATGATCACCACGATCCGACTGCAGAGCGAGGATTTCGACGCCGCCGCCGAGGCCGCAAAGCTTTCGCACGGCCGCACCGACATCGGCGCCGTCGTCACCTTCACCGGCATCTGCCGCGATCACGAGGGCGGCCACGGCGTCTCCGCGATGACGCTGGAGCATTATCCCGGCATGGCGGAAGACGAGATCGCCCGCCACGTCGAAGACGCCAAACGCCGCTGGCCGCTGCTCGGCGCCACCGTCATCCACCGCTACGGGCGCATGCAGCCGGGCGACAATATCGTGCTCGTGGTCACCGCCTCCGCGCACCGGCAGGCGGCCTTCGCGGCCGCCGATTTCCTGATGGACTATCTGAAAACCCGCGCGCCGTTCTGGAAGCTGGAAGAGCGTCCCGACGGGACGGGCTGGGTCGAGGCCAAGGAGACCGACGATTCCGCGGCCGCCCGCTGGCAGGCCAAACCCGGCGCGGCGGCGGAATAGAACGACCGGTCGGAGCGGCTCTGTGAGTTTTCTGGTCGAAATCCCGCTTGAGGCTTACCGGCCCGATGCCTTTGCGGATTTTTCTCCGCAGCCCGGTTTCCGCATCGGCACCGCCCGCGCCATGATGTGGATGGCGCAGCTCGCCTACGAAGTGCGCGACGCGCGCCACAAGGTGATGCCGGTGCTGGCGCGCTGGGACCTGCAACGTCATGCGCTGGTTTCGAGGGAACGCATCGGCGCAGTCCCGCTCACCGCCACGCACGGGATTGTGGCGAAGGGACGCGGCGCCACCATCGTCTCCTTTGCCGGCACCGATCCGCTGGCGCTCGCCAACTGGGTGACGAATTTCCATCTCGGCCCGCGCTCGCGCGAGATGCATTACGGCTTTCGCAATGCCGTCGATACGGTGTGGAGCGATCTGTCCGCCGCCTTGCAGACGGCCGATAAAGACATGCCGCTCCTGATCGGCGGACATTCCCTGGGCGGCGCATTGGCAATGACTGTCGCCGAGCGATCCGCGCGCGAACTCGGGTTTACCGCCGCCGCCGTCTATACCTTCGGCGCGCCGCGGGTCGGCGCTGCGCGTTTCGTCGAGGCCTATAACGCAAGTGGTCTGGGCGAGCGCACCTACCGGCTGGTTCACGGCCTCGACATTATCCCGACCGTGCCGCCCACGCCGTTCGGATTTCGCCATGCCGGCCGCATGATCGCCTGCGAGCGCGGGACATGCTTTGCTTCCGACCCGCACTTGTCTGCGACCGACAACAACGATCCGCCCTTCGGCGGCACGATCAGGAACGCTTATCGGCAGCGCTGGCGGGACGTGGTGACGGGCGATTTTCCCGCGTCGTCGCGCCGGGGATGGCTCGGCTGGTACCAGAGATATATCCTGCCGCCAGCGATCGCCGATCATCTGCCCGAGCGTTACCGGCGCGCGTTCGAGCCGTCCGTCCGGACCGCGGAATAAAGCGTAGTTTGCGTTGTTATGTGATCACGCAGCGGGAGAGCGACATGCGCCCAATGATCCTGATTGTGACGATCCTGCTCGCACTCGGCTGGACGTCGGCAAACGCCGCGCAGGTCGCCTATTTCGATGTCCCGAAAGGCTCGCATCCGCACGATGTCGCGGCCGCGCCCGACGGCACCGTCTGGTATACCGGGCAGCATAGCGGCGATCTCGGCCGGCTCGACCCGAAGACCGGAAAGATCGAACGCGTCCCGCTCGGCAAGGGATCGCGACCGCATGGCGTCATCGTCGGGCCGGACGGCGCGGCCTGGGTCACCGATAGCGGGCTCAATGCCAATCTGCGCGTCGATCCGAAAACCAAGGCCGTGCAGGTGTTTCCGCTTCCGAAAGAATTTCCGGACGCCAATCTGAACACCGGCACGTTCGACAACAAGGGCATCTACTGGTTTACCGGGCAGAACGGCGTCTATGGACGCGTCGATCCCTCGAGCGGCAAGGTCGATGCCTGGAAGGCGCCGCGCGGCCGCGGCCCGTACGGCATTGCCACCACGCCCTCCGGCGACGTCTGGTATGTGTCGCTGGCCGGCGATCATCTGGCGAAGATCGACACCGTGAGCGGGGAAGCCAGCCTTGTCGAACCGCCGAAGAAAGGCGTGGGGCCGCGCCGGGTCTGGTCGGATTCCAAGGGCCTGCTCTGGGTCAGCTTCTGGCACACCGGCGAAGTCGGCCGCTACGATCCGATGGCGAAAAGCTGGAAGACCTGGACGCTGCCGAACGCCAAGTTCGGCTGCTACTCGGTCTATGTCGACGACAAGGACCGCGTCTGGCTGACGGATTTTTCCGCCAATGCGATCGTGCGCTTCGACCCGGCGACCGAGAAATTCGAAAGCTTTGCGAGCAACCGCAGCGGCGCGTCGGTGCGCCAGATGCTGGGCCGCCCCGGCGAGGCCTGGGGCGCGGAGAGCGGGACCGACCGGCTGGTCGTGGTCAGGGATTGAACGTTACGCCGCCGCCGATTTCGGATTCACCTCGGCGGTGTAGTCATCCATCAACTGCTTGGTGATGCCGCCGGGATTGAAATTCCAGTCGGCGATCTGCGCCACCGCGGTGACTTCTGCCGCCGTGCCGGTGATGAAGCATTCGGAGAAATCCGTCAGCTCCTCCGGCAGGATGCGGCGCTCGATCACCTCGAACCCGCGGCGCTTGGCCAGATCGATCACCGTGCGGCGTGTGATGCCGTCCAGGAAGCAGTCGGCGATCGGGGTGTGGATCTTGCCGTCCTTGACGAAGAAGATGTTGGCGCCGGTGCATTCCGCGACGCGGCCTTCCCAGTCCAGCATCATGGCGTCGGCAAAGCCCTTGCGCTCCGCGCGATGCTTGGACACCGTGCAGATCATGTACAGGCCGGCGGCTTTCGCAAAACACGGCGCGGTCCTCGGATCGGGCCGGCGATAATCGGCGAGATCGAGCTTGATCCCTTTCAGCCGCTGCGCCGGATCGAAATAGCTCGGCCATTCCCAGGTCGCGATCGCCAGATGAATCGTGTTGCTCTGCGCCGAAACCCCGAGCTGCTCCGAACCGCGCCAGGCGATCGGCCGCACATAGGCGTCCTTCATGCCGTTCTTGTCGAGCACCAGCTGCTTGGCGGCGTCGATCTCGGCCACGGAATAGGGAATCTCGAAATCCAGAATGGTGGCGGATTTCTTCAGGCGCTCGGAATGCTCCGCGCTCTTGAAAATGCGCCCGCCATAGGCGCGCTCGCCCTCGAACACGCAGCTGGCATAATGCAGGCCGTGGGTGAGGACGTGGATATTGGCCTCGGGTCCCGGCACCAGCTTGCCGTCGAACCAGATCAGGCCCGGAAGTTCGTGAAAAGGCACCGCCATGACGTTCCTCCTCGGGGTCAATGGCCGCTCAGGGGGTCTTCCGACCGCCAGCGAACCCGCTTTTTGCCTCGCGGGCCAAGTCCCGATATCTTTTCCCGGCCGGTCCATGAGAGCGCGCTTCGGGAACCGGCGCAATGACCGCCGCCCGCAGGATACGGGCACGATCCTTTCCTTTAGTCGCCGCTCTCGGTAACAATCTGCAGAAAATATGTCAATATAGCTGACATAAACTGGGCCCGGTGCATTGGCTGACATGACGATCTCACCGCTTCGCGACCGCACGGCATCCAAGGATCAGGCCGCCTCCCGCGACAGGGGCGACCCGCTCTGGGATATCATCGAGTTGCTGTTTTTCGCCTATCGCGATTTCGTCAGCGACCCCGACGACGTGCTGTCCAAGCTCGGCTTCGGCCGCGCCCATCACCGCGTGCTGCATTTCGTCAACCGCAATCCCGGCATGAAGGTCGCCGATCTGCTGCACATCCTGAACATCACCAAGCAGTCGCTCGGGCGCGTGCTGAAGCAGCTCATCGACCAAGGCTATATCGTTCAGAAGGAAGGCGCCAACGACCGGCGCCAGCGCCTTCTTTATGCCACGCCGAAAGGCGAAGCGCTGGCCATGAAACTGGCCGGCCTGCAGACCGAGCGGATCGCCCGGGCACTCAATGAACTCGATCCCGGCGCGCATGCGGCCGCGTGCCGCTTCCTCACGGCGATGATCGACGCGGAGGATCGCGGCATTGTGCAGAAGCTGATCGCCAGAGCCGATCAAAGCCGCAGTCAGAAATAAGGTGAGCAGCATGCAAGCCGCGAGCCTGGCTCCTTCGATCCCCGCCGACGATGCGCCGCATCTTCTGATCGTCGACGACGACCGCCGCATCCGCGACCTGCTCTCGCGCTTCCTGGCGTCCGAAGGCTATCGCGTCACCACCGCCGAGAGCGCGGCGGACGCGCGCGCCAAGCTGGAAGGCCTGCATTTCGACCTGCTCATCCTCGACGTGATGATGCCGGGCGAGTCCGGCTTTGAACTCGCCAAGTCGCTGCGCCAGACCTCGGAAGTGCCGATCCTGATCCTGACCGCGCGCGACGAGACCGCGATGCGGATCGAAGGCCTTGAGATCGGCGCCGACGATTATGTCGCCAAGCCGTTCGAGCCGCGCGAGCTGTCGCTGCGCATCGCCAACATCCTCAAACGCGCGCAACCGGCGGCGGCGCCCGCGCCGGAATCGGTGCGCTTCGGCGAATTCGTGTTTCACATCGCGCGCGGCGAATTGCGCCGCGGAGAAGACATCCTCCGCCTCACCGACCGCGAGCGCGACATGCTGACGGTCCTGTCGGCCAGTCCGGGCGAGACCGTTCCGCGTCTGGCGCTCGCCGGCAACGACGCCGCCGCCAACGAGCGCGCGGTCGACGTGCAGGTTAACCGGCTGCGGCGCAAGATCGAAAAGGATCCCGCCAATCCGCTGCTGCTGCAGACCGTGCGCGGCATCGGCTACCGGCTCGTGGTGTCGACATGACGACGCTCGATTCCGGCCTCGCCACCCTGCGCTCGGCGGCGAACCGGATCGGCTATGCCTGGGAAAGACTGGGTCGCTGGCTCAAGCGCTTCATGCCGACGGGCCTCTATGCCCGCGCGCTGCTGATCATCATCGCGCCGATGGTGATCCTGCAATCGGTGGTCGCCTTCGTGTTCATGGAGCGGCACTGGAATTCGGTGACGCAGAAATTGTCCGCCGGCGTCGTCGCCGACATCGCCGCGGTGATCGAGGTCTATCGCGGCTATCCGCAGGATGCCGAGCAGACCCAGATCCGGCGCATCGCGCAGGAGAAGCTCGGTCTGGTTGTGGATTTCCTGCCGGCCTCGGAAATGCCGCAGCCGGGCCCAAAGCCGTTCTTCTCGCTGCTCGATCAGGCGCTGTCGGTGGAGCTGCGCAAGCAGATCAAGCGCCCGTTCTGGATCGACACCGTCGGCCGTTCGTCGCTGGTGGAGATCCGCATCCAGCTCGAGAACGCGGTGATGCGGGTGATCGCGCCGCGCGGCGCCGCCTATGCCTCGAATTCCGGAATCTTCCTGATGTGGATGGTCGGCACCTCGCTGGTGCTGCTCACCGTCGCCATCCTGTTCCTGCGCAACCAGATCCGCCCGATCCTGCGGCTGGCCGACGCGGCGGAGGCCTTCGGCAAGGGCCGCGACATGCCGAATTTCCGCCCGCGCGGCGCGCGCGAGGTGCGGCGCGCCGCCGTCGCCTTCATCGAGATGAAACTGCGCGTGGAGCGCGCGATCGAGCAGCGCACCGCCATGCTGGCCGGCGTCTCGCACGACCTGCGCACCATCCTCACGCGCTTCAAGCTCGAACTGGCCCTGCTCGGCGACACCCCGGAAATCGAGGCGATGAAGAAGGATGTCGACGAGATGGGCCGCATGCTGGAGGCCTATCTCGCCTTCGCGCGCGGCGACATGGGCGAATCCTCGGCGCCCACCGACATGGCGGCGTTCCTGGAGGAACTGAAGACCGACGCCGAGCGCACCGGGCATCAGGCCAGCGTGGAGTTCCACGGCCAGCCGGTGGTCACGGTGAAGTCGGCGGCGTTCAAGCGCTGCCTCGCCAATCTGGTGTCCAACGCCGCGCGCCATGCCAACGCCATCGCCATCACCGGCCATCGCGACCATCGCTGGCTGACGGTCACGGTGGATGACGACGGCCCCGGCATTCCTGCCGGCATGCGCGAGGAGGTGTTCAAGCCGTTCCTGCGGCTGGACGACGCGCGCAACCAGGATGAGGGCGGCACCGGCCTCGGCCTCGCCATCGCGCGCGACATCGCGCGCTCGCATGGCGGCGACATCATGCTGGGCGACAGTCCGATGGGCGGCCTGCGCGCGACGGTGCGCGTTCCGGTCTGATCAGGCGGCGGCGGTCTCGTCGTCCGGCGACCGGCGGCGCTGCGACCGCCAGCGTCCGCCGCCGCGGCACAACGCTTCCGGAATGCGGCACAGGTCGTCGAGGAATCCGGCCCAGCGCGCGCCGCGCGACAATTCACGGTCGAGCGCGGCCATGGTGCGGGCCAGACCCGGATCCTCGTCGTCGACCCAGACGCCGAGCACGCGCCCGAACAGCAGCGCCAGTCCCTGCGCGCGCATCATGCCTTTCGGCCCGGCGGTGTCGATGTCGGCGGCGGCCAGCATGAACAGCAGCGATCGCACGGCGGAGGCATTGAGCGCCATCGCCAGACCGGGATTGCGCGCGGCCGACCGCAGCAGCGAACGCATCGCTGCCTTGTCGGGCGTCAGCGCCTCGAGCCGCCGCATCAGCACATCGAACAGCTTTTCGCGCACGGATTCGCCGGCCATGTCGGAGTTGTCGGCCGCCAGCACCGCGCGGTCGATCCGCTTCATGTGCGCGGTGACGATGGAGACCATCGAGGAAAACTCGTCGCGCAGGTCGGCCAGCGAGACCTCGGCCTGCCGCGCCACATCGCCGAGCGAAATCTGCTCCAGCGCTTTTTCGGCCAGCAGGATCATCAGGGCATCGATGATGCGGTCGCGCACCGGCCCGCCGGCTGCGCCCGCGGTCTGGCCGTGTGTCGGATTGCTTGCGGGTTTGCGCGCCATGACGGACTCCTGACCGGACAAATCGACTGTCTCAGTCTAGGCCCGCGAACGGGGCCGTTCCAAGGCGGTTCGCGGCTCAGCCGGCTAGTTCGCGCGAGCGTTTGGTCGCAGCCGCGACCGCCCTGGTCATCAGCGGCGCGAGCCCGTCCGCACCCATCAGCACCTCAAGCGCGGCCGCGGTGGTTCCGCCCGGCGACGTCACATTCTGCCGCAGGGTGGCGGGATCGTGCGGCGAGCGATGCAGCAACTCGCCCGAGCCTGAAACCGTGACGCGCGCCAGCGTCTCGGCGAGGCGCGGCGGCAGGCCGGCGGCGATCCCGGCTTTCGCCAGCGCCTCGGCGAGATGGAAAATATAGGCCGGGCCGGACCCGGACACGGCGGTGACCGCATCCATCAGCGCCTCGTCCTCGACCCATTCCACCGCGCCGGTGGCGGCCAGGAGATCGTGCGCCAGCTTGCGCTGCGCCGCCGTGACCTTGCTGTTCGGGACCGCGACCGTGATGCCGCGCCCGATCGCCGCCGGCGTATTGGGCATGGCGCGTACCAAGGCGGCGCCCGGCCAGACGCGGTCCAGAAACGCCAGCGTCTTTCCGGCCATGATCGAGACCACCAGCGTGTCGGCGCCGATCAGGCCCGACAAATCCGGCAAGACCTCCGCCGCCACCTGCGGTTTCACCGCCAGGATGACGACACGCACCTTGGACAAGGCGCCCTTCGCCGGATTGAGCGTCACGCCCTGCCCGGCCAGCGTCTGGATCTCGGGTGACGGCTTCGGATCGACCACCAGAACGCTTTTGGGATCGAGCCCAAGCGCGAGCCAGCCGTCCAGCATGGCGCCGCCCATCTTGCCGGCGCCGACCAGCGCGACCGGGCCGATGCCCTGGAGGGAGGTGTTGTTTGTTGTCATGACGCCACCGCTCGTGGTCGCCCCCGCGCAAGCGGAGACCCATAATCACAGAGGATGTAATCCAGCAGGCGGCGGAAACGAATTCTTTTCTTGCAGGACCGGAGGCTATGGGTCCCCGCTTGCGCGGGGACGACCACACTTTAAGCCTCGCCCGATGTTTCGAACATCGCCGCGTCGAGCGCTTCGCGCGACGGCTTACCGGCCCAGAGCACGAACTGGAAGGCCGGGAAATAACGCTCGCAGGCGTCGAGCGCCGTCGACAGCACCGACTGGCATTGCTCGCCGGAGGCTTCCAGACCGCCGGCCAGAACCAGCGCGTGCCGGAACATCACCATGCCGTCGGCCGGCCACAGGTCGAAATGCCCGACCCACATCTGCTCGTTCATCAGCGCGATCAGTTTCTGCACTTCCGCGCAGCGCCGGTCCGGCACCTTCAGGTCGAAGGCGCAGGCCAGATGCAGGGCCTCCAGTTCACCCATCCAGGTGAACGACACCTGGTAGTCGCTCCACTTGCCCTTGATGAGAATGTTGATCTCGTCGTCGCCGGAGCGCTCGAAGCTCCAGTCGTTGACCGCGGCCAGACGCTCGACGGTGTCGAGCGGATTGCTGCGAATCGAATCCGAATATTCTGTCAGGGACATGATCTGTTTCATCCGCCGCGTGCGAGGCCGTCATTGCCGCGCGCCGCCGCAAAGGCGCGGGCAATCTACTTCCCCGACGGGGGACGTCTTACCAGGACGCTGCTTTGTGACGCAGGACGGAACCGGCCCGGCAGGTTGACCGCCGGAAAACGAATCACTTGTGCAACCGAATATAACCGGACCGATTCCGCGCAACAAAGCTTGAATGCATCGTGTGGGAATAGGTCGTGGATTCTTGGAATCGGCGCAACGCACAGCGACTCCGCTGTCCACAATGGCCGCTGCGACAAGTTGACTCGGTTCGGAAAAAAGCGAGTCCGATCAGTCGAACAGGCTCGACACCGACTCTTCGGTGGCGGTGCGGCCGATGGCTTCGCCGATCAGCTGGGCGATCGGCAGGACGCGGATGTTGTGCGCGCCCTTCACCTCCTGGGTGGGCTGGATCGAGTCGGTGATGACCAGTTCCTTCAGCCGCGAACCGGTGATGCGCGCGACCGCGCCGCCCGACAGCACGCCGTGACTCAAATAGGCGTAGACCTCGGCGGCGCCCTGGGCCAGCAGCGCGTCGGCCGCGTTCACCAGCGTGCCGCCCGAATCCACGATGTCGTCCACCAGGATGCAGATGTGGCCCTTCGGCTCGCCGATGACGTTCATGACTTCGGATTCCCCGGCGCGCTCGCGGCGCTTGTCGATGATGGCGAGCGGCGCGTTGATCCGCTTGGCGAGGCCGCGGGCCCGCACCACGCCGCCGACATCCGGCGACACCACCATCAGCTTGGAAATGTCGAAGCGTTCCCTGATGTCGCGCACCATGACCGGCGAGGCATAGAGATTGTCGGTCGGAATATCGAAGAAGCCCTGGATCTGTCCGGCATGCAGATCGAGCGTCATCACGCGGTTGGCGCCGGCATGGGTGATCAGGTTCGACACCAGCTTGGCGGAGATCGGGGTGCGCGGTCCGGGTTTGCGGTCCTGGCGCGAATAGCCGAAATACGGAATCACCGCCGTGATGCGGCGCGCGGAGGCGCGTCGCAGGGCATCGATGATGATCAGCAATTCCATCAGATGGTCGTTGGCCGGAAACGAGGTCGACTGGATCACGAACACGTCGGCGCCGCGGACGTTTTCCTGGATCTCGACAAAGATTTCCATGTCGGCGAAGCGCCGCACCACCGCCTTGGTCATCGGCGTGCGCAGGTAATCCGCGATCTCGCCCGCAAGCACGGGATTGGAATTGCCGGCGACGAGCTTGATTGCCCCGTTCTTGGCCATCGTCTCCTCGCTGGTCACACGTACAAAAGGGTTGGTCTCGAACGGCTGTCTTGGCGGCGTTCCGCCCGCCCCGGAAGGGCGCGAAGATCGATCGCTGGCGGCGTCCTGATAACAAGCCGGCCATGATCAGCGCAACATCCGAAAGTCCGTATCCTTAAGCTTTTTGGCCGCCGGCCTGCATTACCGCGTCCCGGCGGATGCGACGCGCGTGGTCCGTCCTGCCGGCCGGGCCGGCGGAAGCGGCGCAGTGGTCTCGGCCGCCGGACCGGTCACGGCGGGCTCCGGCGCGGAGGCGGCCTGGCTTGCCCCGGAAAGGCGGAAAATGCCCTGCGCCTCGGGGCGGAAATCGTCGGCGGCCGCCACCGTCATCTGGCCGCGGTCCGGAACAGCCGGCGCCGGATCCGATCCGGTTGCCGGCGGCTGGGTCTGTGATGCATTGAGATAGGCCGCCAGTTGCTCCATTCCGCTGCGGGCGACGCGCGCCAGCACGGTGTCATTCGCGGCATTCCAGGCATCGCCGGCAGCCGCGCCGGCCTTCTCTTCGCCCATGAAGCGGGCGGTGCGGCGCGTCTCGCCGTCATAGACATCCCAGACCCAGGAGACGATGGTCTGCTTCCTGACCACGCTGGTCGCGACATAACCGCGGATACGATAGGGCGCATAACCTTCGCGCGTCACCATCGGCACCTGCCGCGCGGCCGCCTCCTCGTTCAGCTTCTGCACGAGCTTCTGAAAAACGGCGGGCGGCGGCCCATCGATGGATTCGAAGGCGACGGTGGCAGGCTGTCCGGGCTGTAGCGCGCCGGTGCGCGAACCGGCGGTCACGCAGCCCGACACCCAAAGGGCGAGCGCGCATATCGCAAGGCCGCGCGCCGCAGCGCATGCCGTCCCACTCTGCATAAAACCCCCGCAGCCAAACCGCGGACTCTATGGTCCGTCGGCCCGCCGGGAGCAGGAGTAGCTTTATTTCATTCCGCGGTCCAGACGCCCGGCCTGCCCGCTGCCAACAACGCTAGCCCATCAGCGCGATCGCATTGACATGACGGCCGTAATCCGGCTCGCCGCGATGCACCGAGCGGCGGTAGCTGAAGAAGCGGTCCGGCGCGGCATAGGTGCACAGCCCAAGGTCTTCAACGCCGGCAACACCCAGGCGTTGAAGACGTGCTGCGATATAGGCCGGCAGGTCGAACAGCGAATGCCTCTCCCGCGCACCCGGCACAAAGAAGCGCGCATTGTCCGGGTCGTCCTTGCAGAAGCTCTCCACGAATTCCGCGCCGACTTCGTAGTTGCGTTGCCGGATCATCGGACCTAGCGCCACGACAATGCGTTCGCGGTCCGCACCCAGTTGTTCCATCGCCGCAACCGTCGCATCCAGAACGCCGGTGAGCGCGCCGCGCCAGCCGGCATGCGCCGCGCCGATCACGCCCGCTTTCGGATCGGCGAACAGCACCGGCCCGCAATCGGCGGTGGTCACCCCGATGGCCAGACCGGGTATCTGCGTCACGATCGCGTCGGCGCGCGGCCGCGTCTGCGTGCTCCATGCTTTTTCGGCAATTACCGCATCCGGGGAATGAACCTGAAAGACGGTCGCGAAACAATCCGCACCGACATCCAGCGCCTTCGCCATGCGCGCGCGGTTTTCCGTCACATGCGCCGGATCATCCCTGGAGCCGACGCCGCCATTCAGGCTGGCGTAAATGCCCTGCGACACGCCGCCGGCGCGCGTGAAGAACGCGTGACGGATGCCTGGCACGGCCAGCAGCGACGGTGCAGTGAGCATCATGTGTCCGCGTGTCCTGATCGCGCTCTCACTCGTCGAAGACCGGCAGTTTCCCGAGTTTCGGATCGGCGATCGCCATCACCTTGAACAATTCGCCCATGCCAGTCGGACCGGTCTGCGTCAGGCGCACCACGGCGGATTCGATATCGGCCGCCTGCTGCACGGACGCGCTCGACTTCAGCGCCTGCGCGCGCACATCGATGCCAACGCGGCGCAGGAATTCGCCCTGCGTGATCGGTCCCTGCACGCTGGCATTCATGCTTTCGGCAGCGCGGCCGAACGCCTGGAAATCGACATGCGCGGTGACGTCGACGCGGCCGGGCGCTTGCAGCGGATTGGCAAATTGATGACGGCCGATCGCCTGCAGGGTATCGCCCACGCCGCTTTGGCTGTGGCCGTAATCGATGATCAGCGCCGCGCCCTGGTGCCTCACCCTGCGGGCGATATCGTAGGCGATTGCATCCGGCCGCCATTCGTAGATCGACCCCGGCGCGGCGTCGCGCAGTTGGGACGGCAGGATCCGGTCGAAATGCGGAATCCGGTCGGGCGAGACGCCGAAGGCGAAATGGCCGGCGGAATCGAGGCCGACCACGCGCTCGTGCCAGCCGTCCGGCTGCTTCACCGCCTGATAGACCGGCAAGGCGTCGATGAATTCATTGGCGATGACGATCATCGGGCCATCCGGCACTTCCGCGAAACTCGGATGCCACATCACCGGCACGTCCTGCGACTCGAGCGTGTCGCGCTGGATCTTTTCCAGCACCGGACTGACCTCGACCAGATGCAGCGAGATCGCGGTGCGGAAGTCCGGCGCCACGCGCAGCGCACGCAATGCATCCTTCATCAGCGTGCCGCGTCCCGGCCCGAGTTCGACCAGACGCACATTCTCCGGCGCACCCATCATGCGCCAGACCGACAGCGACCACAGCCCGATCAGTTCGCCGAAGATCTGGCTGATCTCGGGCGCGGTGGTGAAGTCGCCGGCGGCGCCGAACGGATCCTGCGTGACGTAATAGCCATGCTGCGGATGGCTCAGGCACAGCGACATGAATTTCCCGACCGGCATCGGACCGGCGACCGAGATCAGACGGCGGATTTCGGTTTCGATCGGAGAGACGGTGTCGTCGGTCATGCGTGTCCTTCGGCCGGCTTGCGCAAAGCGTAGACGACGAACGCGATCCCGGCCAGCAGCAGCGGGATCGAGAGCAGCATGCCCATGGTCAGTCCGCCCCACAGGAAACCGAGCTGCGCGTCGGGTTCGCGGAACAACTCGCAGAACGAGCGCGCCAGCGCATAGCCGATGGCGAAGATCCCGACGATCAGGCCCGGACGCTTCAGCGCGCCGGCGCGGACAAACAACGCCAGCACGATGAACAGGACCAGTCCTTCCAGCACGCCTTCATAGAGCTGGCTGGGATGGCGCGGCAGCGGGCCGGCATGGGGAAACACGAACGCCCAAGGCATATCGGTCGGGCGGCCCCACAATTCGCCGTTGATGAAATTCGCCACGCGGCCGAGGAACAGCCCGATCGGCCCGGCGGCGCAGGTCAGGTCGCCGAGCGACAGCACCGAGATCTTGCGCCGCCATGCGAACAGCACCACAGCCAGAACGCAGCCGGCGAAGCCGCCATGGAAAGACATGCCGCCGTTCCAGAGCTGGAAAATTTCCGACGGGTGCGCGGCGAAATAGGCCGGGTTGTAGAACAGCACGTAACCGGTGCGTCCGCCGAGAATGATGCCGGCCGTCACCCAGACGATGAAGTCGTCATAGTCGGTCACGGTCATCGGCGGCTTGCCCGCCCAGAGGTCCGTCCTGCGGATCATCCAGCGCGCATAGACCCAGCCCAGCAGAATGCCGAGGATATAGGCGAGCGCATACCAGCGAATGGCGAACGGCCCGATGCTGACCAGCACCGGATCGATATTGGGAAATGGCAAAGCCGCGAATGGCATGGTCGTCCGCCCGGGCGCGCGATGCGCCAGCCGGGGCGGTTTGCGGGGAGCGGAGGGCTCAAGTCAAGCGGCGCCCGCCACAATCCCGGTCACGCGCTTGCGAGAGCCCAGCCGACGCGCCATATCTGGACGAGACCAACCGGCCCATGCCAGTCTTGCGGAGACGACGATGACCCAGACCAACAGCCGTTTCTTTGACGAAATTGCGCGGCTGATGAACGACGCGGCGGGCGTCGCGCAGGGCGTGCGGCGGGAATTCGACACCCTGTTCAAGACCCAGGCCGAGCGCTGGCTGCGCGACATGGACCTGGTCAAACGCGAGGAATTCGAGGCCGTGAAGGACATGGCCCGGCTGGCGCGCGAGGAAAACGAGGCGCTCAAGGCCCGCATCGAGGCGCTGGAGGCCAAGGGCGACGGCAAAGGCAAAAAGGCGCCAAAGGCCGATCAGGCCTGATTTTCCCGGTTTTTCGTCCCCGGAGCGCTGTTTTTTCCCGGTTTCCTTGTCAGGGCGAAGCAACCCCGCTATAAGCCCGCGCAACCGCGGCCCCCGCACCCCTGGAGGCTTGCCGCGGTCATTTCCGCAAATTCGCAGGGTTACATAAGGACTCAACGCTATGGCGACCGTCAAGGAATTGAAGGCGACCGCGCGTCCGAAGGCCGGCAAGGGGGCCGCTCGGGCAGTTCGTCGCACAGGCCAGACACCGGCCGTGATCTACGGCGCAAACCAGCCGCCGCTGAACATCACGCTCGACCAGAAGGAAATCCGGGCGCGCATCTATGCCGGCCGTTTCCTCACCACGCTCTATGACGTCGAGGTCGACGGCAAGAAGCATCGCGTGATTCCGCGCGATTACCAGCTCGATCCGATCAAGGATTTTCCGATCCATGTCGACTTCATGCGGCTATCCGAAGGACAGCTGATCCGGGTCAACATTCCGATCCACATTCTCAATGCCGACCAGTCGCCCGGCGTGAAACGCGGCGGCGCGGTCAACATCGTGTCGCACACGATTGCCGTGCGCTGCCCGCCCGACAAGATTCCGGCGTCGATCGACGTCGACGTGGCCGGCCTCGAGATCAACTATTCGAAGCATCTGAGCGACGTGAAGCTGCCCGAAGGTGTGAAGCCGATCGGCAGGGATGATGTGACTCTGGTCACCATCGTGCCGCCGTCCGGCTATGCGGAAGAGCTCAAGGCCGCCGCGGATGCCGCGGCCGCCGCCGCCGCCGCTGCCGCTGCGCCCGCTGCCGGCGCCGCTCCTGCTGCCGGAGCCGCCGCTCCCGCCGCCGGCGCTGCTGCGGGTGGCGACAAGGCCGCCGAGAAGAAGTGAGACGGCGGCGCGTAATCGCGCCGTCCTCCTCCCATGCTTCTCCTCGTCGGGCTCGGCAATCCGGGCGCCCGCCACGCGGGCAACCGGCACAATATCGGCTTCATGGCCGTCGAGGCCATCGGCAAGCGCCACGGTATCACGCCGTGGCGACGCCGCTTTCAGGGCGTCGCGGCGGAAGGAACGATCGGCTCCGAGCGTGTCCTGCTGCTTCTCCCCGGCACCTTCATGAATGAATCCGGCCGCGCCGTCGCGGAAGCTGCGAAGTTCTACAAGGTGGGGCTCGGCGACATCGTCGTGTTCCACGACGAACTCGATCTTCCACCGGGCAAGCTGCGCATCAAGACCGGCGGCGGCAATGCCGGGCATAACGGGCTGCGCTCCATCACCGCCCATATGGGCAACGAGTACAAGCGCGCGCGGCTCGGCATCGGTCATCCCGGCAACAAGGACATCGTGCATTCCTACGTGCTGTCCGATTTCGCCAAAAGCGAGCGCGACTGGGTGGAGACGCTGTGCGACGCGATCGCCGACAGCGCCGGCTTGCTGGCGCGCGGCGAGGATTCGAGTTTTCAGAACAAGGTTCATCTCGCGATGGCAGCAAAAGGTTTCGGCGATCCGGACGGACCGGCCGAAACGCCAGGCCGCGACTAGCAACGCACGGACGCAAGTCATGGGATTCAAATGCGGCATCGTCGGATTGCCGAATGTCGGCAAGTCGACGCTCTTCAACGCGCTCACCGAAACGGCGGCGGCGCAGGCGGCGAATTATCCGTTTTGCACCATCGAGCCGAATGTCGGCGAGGTGGCGGTGCCGGATCCGCGGCTCGACAGGCTCGCGGCCATCGCCAGGTCCGAGAAGATCGTGCCGACCCGCCTCACCTTCGTGGACATTGCCGGGCTGGTGCGCGGCGCCTCGAAAGGCGAAGGCCTCGGCAACCAGTTCCTTGCCAATATCCGCGAGGTCGACGCCATCGCGCATGTGGTGCGCTGTTTCGAGGACTCCGACATCACCCATGTCGAGGGCAAGATCGATCCGGTCGCCGATATCGAGACCATCGAGACCGAGCTGATGCTGGCCGATCTCGACAGCCTGGAGCGACGGGTCGACGCGCTGGAAAAGAAGGCGCGCGGCAACGACAAGGAAGCCAGGGAACTGCTCGACCTGGTCAACCGCGCCTTGCCGCTGTTGCGCGAGGGCAAGCCGGCGCGGCTAGTCGAGCGCAAGCCGGAGGAGGAAAAGACCTTCGCCATGCTCGGCCTGATGACCGCCAAGCCTGTGCTCTATGTCTGCAATGTCGAGGAAGCCGCGGCCGCAACCGGCAACGACTTCTCCCGCAAGGTCGAGGCGCGCGCCAGGGAAGAAGGCGCGGTCGCCGTCGTCATTTCGGCCAAGATCGAATCCGAGATCGCCGTGCTTTCGCGCGAGGAGCGCACCGAGTATCTGGAGGCCGTCGGGCTGAAGGAGCCGGGCCTGGACCGCCTGATTCGCGCCGGTTACGGCCTGCTTGATCTGGTCACTTATTTCACCGTCGGCCCAAAGGAGGCTCGCGCCTGGACCATCACCCGCGGCACCAAGGCGCCGCAGGCCGCCGGCGTAATCCATACCGACTTCGAGCGCGGCTTCATCCGCGCCGAAACCATCGCCTATGACGATTACGTCACCCTCGGCGGCGAAGCCGGTGCCCGCGATGCCGGCAAGCTGCGCCTGGAAGGCAAGGATTACGTCGTCCTCGACGGCGACGTGATGCATTTCCGCTTCGCCACCTGACCGGGCGGCGGGAACTTTCTACCCTCTTGAACGTTGCCGATTTGGCCCTGCTCTGTCCGCCGGACAGGGCTCGGTTGCCGGTGGAATGCGGCGCCCGATCGCGCTAGCGTTTTCCGGGTCACAAGCTGGGCTCTGACATCCACAATCGACTTCCGGGACATCGGTGAACCTTCGGCATATTCAGGAAGGCATCGGGCTTGCCGCCACCGCGGTAATCTATTTCCTGCTCGCAAAAGGTGGGCTGGAATTCGCGTCCGTCAATCCCAGCGCCACCCCGATCTGGCCGGCGACCGGTTTCGCCATCGCCGCCGTGCTGCTGTTCGGCTATCGCGTGGCGCCGGCCATTTTCGCGGGCGCCTTTCTGGCCAATGTCACTACGGCAGGCTCGGTCGCGACCTCGCTGGCCATCGGGCTCGGCAATACGGCGGAATGCCTGCTTGTGGGCTATCTGGTGAACCGCTGGGCCGGCGGCACCGCCACCTTCGAGACCCCGGCGCGCGTGGCGCTGTTTGCGCTGTTCAGCCTGTTTCCCACCGCCATCAGCGCGACGGTCGGTGCCACCAGTCTTGCGGCGACGGGATTTGCCGACGGGTCTGAAATCCTGCAGCTCTGGCTCACCTGGTGGATGGGCGATCTCGCCGGCGCGCTGCTGATCTGTCCGCTGCTGGTGCTGTGGTGGACGCATCCCCGCGACAATCTCTCGGCCTCCGACCTGCCCGAAACGATCGCGATCTACGCCACAGCCTGCGCCGTCGGCTTTGTGGCCTTCACGCCGCAGCTCCAGCAGATCCCGTTGCGCGAGCCGCTTGGCTTTCTGGCGATTCTTCCGCTGCTCTGGGCGGCGCTGCGCCGCACCCAGCGCGATACCATCGGCGTCGCGGTCATCCTGTCTGCGTTCGCGGTCTGGGGCACGCTCTCGGCCGGCGGTCCTTTTGCCCGCCCGGCCATCAACGATTCCTTTTTGCTGCTTCTCGCCTTCATGACCAGCGCCAGCGTGCCGAGTCTTGCGCTCAGCGCTGCCGTGTCGGTGCGCAAGGCTGTCGAACGCGAATTGCGGCTGGCGCATGATCTGCAGAGCGCCCATCTGCGCGTGGCGCAGCAGCTCGTCAAACTCGGCAGCTGGATGTGGGACGTCCGCCGCAACACCGTCACATGGTCGCCGGGCCTTTATGAGATTTACGGTCTCAAGGAGGGAGAATTCGGCGGGACATTCGAATTCTATCTTGAACAGGTGCATCCCGACGATCGCGAACATGTCCGGTCCGTCGTCATGCGGGCCTTCCAGGCACGCACGCCGTTTCAGATCGAGGAACGCATTGTCCGGAGCGGCGGCGACATCAGGCATCTGTCCACGTCCGGCGAAGTCATCCGGGACGACAATGGCGACGTCCTCTACATGATCGGCGCCTGCCATGACGTCACCGAGCAGAAACAGGCCCGGACCGCGCTGCAATCGACCGAACAGCAATATCGCCTGATGGTCGACAGCGTGCACGATTACGCGCTCTACATGCTGGATACGACCGGCAAAGTGACGAGCTGGAATCCGGGCGCCGCGCGCATCAAGCAATATTCGGTCGATGAGATCATCGGCCAGCATTTCAGCCGCTTCTACACGCCGGAGGACCGCAACGACGAACTGCCGGCGCGCGCCCTTCGGCTGTCGCAGACTGCCGGCAAGTACGAAGCCGAAGGCTGGCGTGTACGCAAGGACGGCTCGCGCTTCTGGGCGAACGTGGTCATCGACCCCGTCCACGACGATTCAGGGAAACTGATCGGCTTCGCCAAGATCACCCGCGACATCACCGAGAGGCGTCAGACCCAACTGGCGCTGGAGCAGGCACGCGAGCAACTGGCGCAGTCGCAGAAGTTGGAGGCGATCGGCCAACTGAGCGGCGGCATCGCCCACGACTTCAACAACCTGCTGATGATCATCAGCGGATATATCCAGCTCCTGCAGCGCGGTCTCACCGACCCGAAGCAGATCAAGGCCATCGACGCCATCCGCACGGCGGTCGAGCGAGGCACCAGCCTGACGCGGCAATTGCTCACCTTCTCCCGCCGCCAGACCCTGAATCCCGTAGTCACCGACCTGACGTCGCGGATCGAACCCGTGCGGGAAATGCTGGCGCGGACCCTCCCCGGCAACATTGCGCTCGAAGTCAACATTCCGTCTGATACCTGGCACACGCAGATCGATATCGGCGAGTTTGAACTCGCCCTGATCAATGTCGCGGTCAATGCGCGCGATGCGATGCCCAAAGGCGGAACGATCGCGATTGACGTCCGCAACCGCAACCTGCGGCCGGGCGACGCCGCGGGACTGACCGGAGATTTCGTCGCCATCTCCGTCCGCGACACCGGAGCCGGAATTCCTCCCGATGTCCTCGCGAAAGTGTTCGATCCTTTCTTCACGACCAAACCCACCGGCAAGGGCACCGGGCTTGGCCTGTCGCAGGTTTACGGGTTCGCCCATCAATCCGGCGGCGCAGCCACCATCGAAAGCGGTCCGGACCGCGGCACCACGGTCACCATCTTCCTGCCGCGCAGCCACGCCGAGCGGACGCTGCCAGCGGATGCGCGTCCGCCGGAGGACGTGAAGGCGTTGAGCGGCGTCGCGCTTCTGATCGAAGACAATGCCGACGTCGCGGCCGTGACCGCGTCCCTGCTCGAACAATCCGGCTGCCGGGTGGTGCACACCGACAATGCCGCCGATGCGCTCGAACGGCTGCAGGCCGGCGGCTTTGACATGGTGCTGAGCGACATCGTCATGCCCGGCGCGATGAACGGGCTCCAGCTTGCGCACAGGATCAGGGAAACCTATCCCGACCTCCCCATCCTGCTGATCAGCGGCTACAGCGACGCCATCCTGTCCGCCGCCGCTGCCTTCCCGCTGTTGAAAAAACCGTTCAACGCGGCGGACCTGCACCGCGCCGTGCAGCAGGCGATGACGGACAAGACGGCGTCTGCAGGCCGCGCCGCCGCGGCGGCGCCCGCCGCCGGTGTCACCGGCTAGCGGTCCATGCCGCCGCGCTGGCGGATGGCGTCGAGATTCTCGCTGATTCGGAATATGATCATGATGAATTCGGCGCCGATGCGTGCCGCCATGATCCCGACCAGCACGAACAGCAACGCCGCGAACAACGCCGCCAGCCCGGCAAAAACATTCACCGCCATCATCGCCAGCGCGGAAAACACGCCCGACAGGCCCGCGAGCGCAATCAGGCCGACTGCCAGCCAGTAGAAAATCCGGATGATGGAGAGCGTGACGAAGCGGTCCCAGTTGAACAGATCGCCGAAGTTGAACATGCGCGTGTCTTTCTTGTCCCCGGCGGGCCCTGCGTCGCCGCCCGCCCCCAAAATGCATAGGCGGCATGTCCATTGCCCCGCAAGTTGACGGGATCATGACCGGCCGATACGCAATCGGGAGATATCCCCCGTTTCCGGATCGGCCGTGTCCAAAATCTGGTTCGAAGACTTCAAGCCCGGCAGCGTCACCGAATACGGTCCGCGCGCGATCACGCGCGAGGAAATCCTGTCCTTTGCCGCCGAATTCGATCCGCAGCCGATGCATCTGGACGAGGAGGCCGCGCGTCAGACGATGCTGGGCGGGCTGTCCGCCTCGGGCTGGCATACCTGCTGTCTGGTGATGCGGATGATCGCCGACGGCTTCATTCTCAATTCGAGTTCGATGGGCGCCAATGCCGTCGACGAAGTGAAATGGCACGCGCCGGTGCGGCCGGACGATTCCCTGACGGTGCGCGCGACCGTGCTCGACACGCGCCCCTCCAGAAGCCGGCCCGGCATGGGCATCGTGTCGATGCAGTTCGAAGTCTTCAACGGCAGCAACGTGCGCGTCATGACCATGAAGACGCCGCTGCTGATGGGCCTGCGGGAGCCGGACGCGGCGTCATGATGAAATTCTTCGAAGACCTGGCCGTCGGCGATCGCACCGGGATCGGCACCCACCGTTTCACCGCCGACGAGATCAAGGCCTTTGCGAAGGCGTATGATCCGCAGCTGTTTCATCTCGACGAAGAGGCCGCCAGGCACTCGCATTTCGGCGCGCTCTGCGCCTCCGGCTGGCACACCGCCGCGACCTGGATGCGGCTGATGGTGCATTATCGCCGGCGCGAAGCCGAAGCTCTGGACCGGCGCGGCGAACCCATTCCCGCTTTCGGACCCTCGCCCGGCTTCCGCGAACTGAAATGGTTCAAGCCGGTCTTTGCCGGCGACACCGTCAGCTACGCAACCGAAGTCGCGGAGAAACGCGCCTCGCTCAGCCGACCGGAATGGGGACTCGTCGGGTTTCTCAATACCGGCACGAACCAGCATGGCGAGACGGTGGTATCCTTCCTCAGCACCGCCTTTGTCGGACGCCGACCGCGAGCCAGGGAATGACCGCCATCGCACCGGAGACGGCCGACACCAAGCGCGACGAACGCCGCGCTCTGTCGGTCGCCTCCGGCGCGCACGCGCTGCACGACGGCTATACCGATCTGATCTACGTCATGCTGCCGGTCTGGCAGGCCGAGTTCGGCCTCAGCTATGCCGCGATCGGCCTGCTGCGCGGCGTGTTCGCCGGCACCATGGCGGGACTGCAAATTCCCGCCGGCTTTCTGGCCGAGCGCTGGGGCGCAGCCGCCGTGCTCGCGGGCGGCACCGCCCTGGCCGGCCTTGGCTATTGTCTGGCGGGACTGAGCGGCTTTGCCGGGCTGGTGGCGGCGCTCGTGATCGGCGGTCTCGGCGCCTCGGCGCAGCATCCGGTGGCCTCGGCGCTGGTGGCGCGCGCCTTTGCCGGATCGCGTTCGCTCAAGGCGCTGGGCGGTTACAATTTCGCCGGCGATATCGGCAAGATGACGGTGCCCGCCCTCGCCGCGCTGATGATCACGCTGATGCCGTGGCGGCCCGCGCTCGCCATTCTGGGGGCGCTCGGCTTTGTCGCCGCCGCCGCGATCCTGTTCCTCACGCCACGCTATGCGGACGACGCCGCGCCACAGGACACAACAAAATCCGGCGCGGGCAATCCGCGCGCCGGGCGTTTTGCATTTCCCACGCTGCTGTCGATCGGCGTCATCGACAGCGCGACCCGCATGGGCTTCCTCACCTTCCTGCCGTTCATCCTGACCGCGAAAGGCGCGAGCCTTCCCGTGATCGGCATTGCGCTCACTTTGGTCTTCGCAGGCGGCGCGGCCGGCAAGCTTGTGTGCGCGTTCATCGGCGCCCGCATCGGCGCCGTCGCCACCGTCTGCCTGACCGAGGCGCTGACCGTCGCGCTCATCCTCGCCATCCTGCCGCTGCCGCTGGAGGCCGCGATCATCCTTCTTCCGCTGATCGGAATCGCGCTCAACGGCACCTCGTCGGTACTCTACGGCTCGGTGCCAGATCTGGTGGCGCCGGCGAAGCGCACGCGCGCCTTCGGCATTTTCTACACCGGCACCATCGGCGCCGGTGCCCTCGCGCCGGTGCTGTACGGATTTGCCGGCGACGCGTTCGGCCTGACCGGCGCGGTGATCCTGATCGCCGTGATCGTGCTCGTCACCATTCCGCTCGCCCTGATGCTGCGCGGCGCGCTGCCGGTTCAGCGCCAGTCGCCGAGCGCGGCCTGAACGATCGCCAGCGCCGCCACCGCCGCGGTGTCGGCGCGCAGGATGCGCGGACCGAGCGCCAACCGCAGCACGTTCCCCCGGCGCAGCAGCAGGGCGCGCTCCTCCTCGGCAAACCCGCCTTCCGGCCCGACCAGCACGGCGAGCGGCGGCGTGCCGGTCTCTGTCCGCAACGCCGACAACGCCACAAGCGGATCGCGCGTCTCGGCGTCCTCGTCGCAGAAGATCAGCATGCGCTCCGCGCTCATCGCTTGCAGCAGACGCTCGAGCGGCAGCGGCGCCACGATTTCGGGAATCGCGAGAATGCCGCATTGCTCGGCGGCCTCGATGGCATTGGCGCGCATGCGCTCCAGATTCACCCGCGACATCTGGGTGTGGCGCGTCGTCACCGGCTGCAGCCGGGAGACCCCGAGTTCCACCGCCTTCTGCACCATGTAGTCGAGCCGGGCATGTTTCAGCGGGGCGAACAGGTAATGCAGATCGCAGGGCCGGTCCTGCGGGCGCGACGGGGCGATGATTCGCAGCGCGGCCGCCTTCTTGCCGGGCCGCTCCAGTTCCGCCTGCCATTCCCCGTCCCGGCCGTTGAACGCCAGCACCCCGTCTCCCGCCGCCAAGCGCAGGACATTGCAGAGGTAATTGGTCTGGGGCGGGTCCAGCGGAACGCTGGCACCGGCGGCCAGCGGCACATCGACAAACAGCCGGGGGGTGCGAAAATCATAGCGAGCCATGGTGGATCGTCGCGCCCTTTAACGATATCCGCATCCGGCCGGCGGCCGGCTGGCCAATTCCGGTAATCTCGCAATTCCGGTATAAGGCAGAGGTAATGCCGTCTGCCGCCTTATCGCCGGATTTGACGGGTTCTTATCGGCGGCCGGGCCGATTGTCGAACGGCCGGATTTCGCGACAGGTTGAGGGAGAGGACGGAATGAGACGGGCGCGCGCCCTTTCGCTCGCGATGGTGCTGATGACGCCGGCCGGTCTGGCCGCGGCACAATCGCCATGGCCGAGTTCCCCGACCGAGCCCTCCGCCCCCGCCTCGGCGGCCCCCTGGCCGTCGTCCCCCACGACCCCGCAGGCTGCGCCGGGCGCCGCCTGGCCGTCGTCTCCGGTGGCGCCGCAAACCGGCATGCCGCAGGCCGGCCCCACCCCGTGGAGCGGCGGTGCCGCACCGCGCCGCGATTGCGGAGCCGAATTCACGCCCTTGCGCGCGGACGCGGAAAAACGCGCCGGCATGATCAAGGCCGCCGCCGCCAAGAAGTCGCAGCCGGAGCTGTGCAACGCGTTCAAGAATTTCGCCGCCGCCGAAGCCAAGATGCTCAAATTCGTCGTCGACAACGGCGCCAATTGCGGCATTCCGCCCGACGCGGCCAAGACCATGAAGGCCAATCACGGCAAGACCATCGGCATTCGCGACAGGGTCTGCAGCGCGAATGCGGCAGCCGCCGCGCCGCGCGCGCCGAGCCTGAGCGATGCGCTCGGCACGTCCTCCCGCCTGCCCGATACGTCCAATCCGCAGGCCAAGGGCGGCGGCACCTTCAACACGCTGACAGGCAACGCGATCGCGCGATGAGCGAGGTCACTGGACGCGTCGCGGATGCGACCGGAAACTGGGTCGACAGCCTCGCGCCGCTCTGGACGCGGCCCTATCTGCGGCTGGCGCGTCTCGACCGGCCGATCGGATCCTGGCTGCTGCTGATGCCGTGCTGGTGGTCGGCGGGGCTCGCCGCCATCCACGCCGGTCATCCCTTTCCCGATCCCTGGCATGTGCTGCTGTTCTTCGTCGGCGCGTTCGCGATGCGCGGCGCCGGCTGCACCTGGAACGATCTGGTGGATCGCAATCTCGACGCGCGCGTGGAGCGCACGCGCTCGCGTCCGATTCCCTCCGGCCAGGTGACGCCGCTGCAGGCTTTCGCGTTTCTGGTGCTGCAGGCGCTGATCGGTCTTGCCGTCCTGCTGCAATTCAACTGGTTCACCGTCGCCTGCGGCATCGCCTCGCTGGCCAGCGTCGCGGTCTATCCCTTTCTCAAGCGCGTGACCTACTGGCCGCAGATCGGGCTGGGCCTCGCCTTTTCCTGGGGCGCGCTGATGGGCTGGCCCGCCGTCTTTGGCCGGCTGGATGCGCCGGCTTTCATTCTCTATGCCGGGTCGATCGCCTGGGTGATTGCCTACGACACCATCTACGCCCATCAGGACCGCGAGGACGATGCGCTGATCGGAATCAAGTCGACCGCGATTCTGTTTGCCGAGAACACCAGGCCCATGCTGGCGGCCTTCTTCGCGGCCGCCGTGGTGCTGATCGGGCTGGCGGGCTGGATGGCGGGCGCCGGACTTGTCTTCGCGCTCGGGCTTGCCGTTTTCGCAGCACATCTCGCCTGGCAGGTGCAGCGTCTGGATATTTCGGATCCGGCCCTGTGCCTGCGGCTGTTCAAGTCGAACCGAGATGCCGGGCTGATATTATTCGCCGCGATGATCGCGGACGCGGCCGTCAGATTTTACGCCTAGATCAGTTGCGCGCGATGATCTCGTGCTCGCCGCGATGGATGCCGGCGGCGGCGAGGCTGCGCCCCGGCTTGCGCCGCATCAGGATCGACGGGCGGCGCTGCCTGATCGCGGCGCGGCGGCGGCGGCGCGGTGCGGTCTGGCCGACGGCGAGCGCGCCAAGACGGACGATGGGTTTGCAGGGACGGCGGCGCGGCGCGGTCAGCAGCGGCAGGCGCAGCACCCGGCTCCAGGCTTTGCAGATGACAACGATGTCCTCGTCGTCCGCCGCGACATGGAGCGGCAGCGACAGAGCCGGGTCGCGATGTTCGAGAACGATGGCGATGGCCTGCGGACTACCGTCGCCGAACGACACCAGACCCAGCGTCAGGCCGCGGAACTCGCAGACCGGCACGCCCACGGCCATCGGGATGCCCCGGACCGTGCGCCGTAAGACAACGCGTTCGCGATCAAGTTCCACCTGCCGCATCTGGCCGTCCGCACCGGCGTCATATGCCGGAAACCGGACAGGCAAGGCGAAGGGGTCGGGCCGCAACACGTTGCGGCCCGACCCGGCAGGTGTGGTCCCGCCGGTCTCCATGTGACGCCTCGAATAAGACTCCCCGCGGACTTTTCCGTCCGTTATGCCGCCGAGGATGCCAGAGAGGCGTCGGAAACCGCTTAAAAATGCTGGTTAATCGGATATTCCCGGCTCCTCTTCCGTCCACATGATTGACGTGACGTTGCGAAGAATGATTGACGGGATATTGCCGCGCATGCGCAATGTCGTCTTGCGCCGCATCTCCGCCCCGCGCCGTTCCACGTCCTGCCTGTTTCGAGTCATTCCATGTCCGACCTTCTCGACCAGTCCGCGCTCATCGCCATCGCCGAACGGCTTGTGCAAGCTGCCAAGGCGGCCGGCGCCGACGCGGCCGATGCCGTGGCGGTGCGTTCGGTGTCGCAATCCATCGAGGTGCGCGACGGTGCGCTGGAAGAATCCGAACGCGCGGAAAGCGACGACGTGGGCCTGCGCGTTTTCATCGGCAAGCGGCAGGCGATGATCTCGACCAACGACATCGCCAGCACCCAGCCGCAGGTGCTCGCCGAGCGCGCGGTCGCGATGGCGCGCGTCGCACCGGAAGACGACTATGCCGGGCTGGCCGACGACGACAAACTGGCGCGCACGTTTCCGGACCTCGATCTGATCGATCTGCACGTGCCGGGTGTCGCGGCGCTTGAGCAGAGCGCGCGCGAGGCGGAAGAGGCCGCGCTCGCGGTGCCAGGCGTTTCAAAGTCCGGCGGCGCGTCCGCCTCGTTCGGAATCGGCGGGATGGTTCTGATCACCAGCCGCGGCTTCAAGGGCACCTATCTCGCCTCGCGCCGCGGCCTGTCGGTGATGGCGATCGCCGGCGAAGGCACCGGCATGGAGCGCGATTACGAATTCAGTTCCGCGTTGCATGCCAGTGATCTCGAATCCGCCGCCGCCATCGGCCGGCGCGCCGGCGAACGCACCGTCAAGCGCATCAATCCGCGCAAGGTCGCGACCCAGTCCGCGCCGGTCTTCTTCGATCCGCGCGTCGCCAACACCCTGGTCGGGCATCTGGCCAGCGCCGCCAACGGCGCGTCGGTCGCTCGCAAGACCAGCTTCCTGAAGGACAAGCGCGGCGAAAAACTGTTCGCTGACGGCATTCGCATTGTCGACGATCCGCTGCGCAAGCGCGGCCTGCGCTCGCATCCCTTCGACGGCGAAGGCGTCGCCGTGCGGCCGCTGGTGATCGTGGAGAACGGTGTGCTGCAATCCTGGCTGCTCGACAGCGCCACCGCGCGCGAGCTCGGGCTTGTCACCACGGGACATGCCTCGCGCGGCGTGTCGTCGCCGCCCTCGCCGAGCCCAACCAATCTGCATCTCGCGCCCGGCACGCTCACGCCCGAAGCCCTGATCGCCGAAACCGGAACCGGATTTTACATCACCGACCTGATCGGCATGGGCACCAATCTCGTCACCGGCGATTACAGCCGTGGCGCCTCCGGTTTCTGGATCGAGAATGGCCAGCTCGCTTATCCCGTCAGCGAAGTGACGATCGCGGGACATCTGTTCGACATGTTCCGCACCCTCACGCCGGCCAACGATCTCGCATTTCGCTACGGCACCAACGCCCCCACTCTGAGGGTGGAAGGAATGACGATTGCGGGCCACTGACATGCCGCACGATCACAGGCGCGCGGCCGAACTGTTGCGGTCGGCCTTGCGCGAAGCCGGGGAGCTGGCGCTGAAAACCTTTCGCGGCAACATTCGCAGCTGGACCAAGGGCCACGACTCGCCGGTCAGCGAAGCCGATATCGCGGTCGACGGTTTGCTCCGCCAGCGGCTCGCGCATCCCGGTTATGGCTGGCTGTCGGAGGAAACCCATGACGACCGCGCCCGGCTCAACGAAAGTAGCACCTGGATCGTCGATCCGATCGACGGAACCCGCGCCTATCTTGCCGGCAAATCCGATTGGTCGATCTGCGCGGCGCTGATCGAGGACGGCCGGCCGGTCGTGGGCGGCGTCTATGCGCCGGTGGACGACGAGATGTTTCTGGCCACGGCGGGGCAAGGCGCCACGCGCAACGGACAGCCAATTCGAGCCACCCACGGAGACGAACTCGCCGGAGCGCATGTCGCGGGCCCTGAGCGCTATCTCAAGCGTCTGTCGTCCGGCAGCACCATGACGGCTGTTCCCAAGATTCACTCCCTGGCCTTGCGTCTGACGCGGGTCGCGGAGGGCCGGATCGATGCGGCCATGGCCTCTTTCAACGCTCATGACTGGGACCTTGCGGCGGCCGATCTTTTGGTGCACGAAGCCGACGGCGCGTTGACCGATCTGGCGGGCGACCGGCTGGTCTATAATTTGCATAATCCCGTGCATGGCGCGGTTGTCGCGGCGGGGCGCGCGCGGCACGCTGCGATGCTTGAGTTGATTCGACACAACCGCAAGGATTTCGGCTGAGGAACGGATGATGTCCGATCAAGGTCCGACCAAACAGCTTCTTCATCTTGTCTTCGGCGGCGAACTCGCGCGCATCGACGACGTCGAATTCAAGGATCTGAACAAGCTCGAGATTGTCGGAGTTTTCCCGAACTACGCGACCGCCTATAGCGCCTGGAAAGCCAAAGCGCAGCAAACCGTGGACAACGCCCAAATGCGCTATTTCATCGTCCACCTGCATCGCCTGCTGGACCCCGACGCAACAGTCCAAAGCGCGCCCGGAAAAGGCGCCCGCTAGGGCACGCGGACAGCCGGATGTTGTCGTCACGAAAGCTCGCGCGCGCGCCTTGGGTGCAGAAGACGGTCGGCATCCTGGCCGCCGAATATCTGCGCCTGGTGCATCTCACAAGTTCGCTGGTGACCGAGCCGCGCGACATCTATGAGCGCGTCACACCCGATCTGCCGGTCATTCTCGCCATGTGGCACGGTCAGCATTTCATGGCGCCCTTCATCAAAAAGGACGGTTATCGCGCCAAGACGCTGATTTCACGCCACCGGGACGGGGAAATGAACGCGATCGCCGCCGAGTGGCTGGGTGTTGAGACCATCCGCGGTTCGGGCGATCATGGCCGCGAGTTTCATCGCAAGGGCGGCGTCGGAGCTTACCGGCAAATGCTGCAGGCTCTGGACGAAGGGTATAATGTGGCGTTGACGGCAGATGTTCCGAAAATTTCGCGCGTTGCGGGTGCCGGCATCATCCGGCTGGCGCGCGATTCCGGCCGGCCGATCTATCCGGTGGCGATCGCATCCAGCCGCCGCATCGAATTCAACAACTGGGACCGGTCCGTCATGAACCTGCCGTTCAGCCGCATGGCCGGCGTGGTCGGCGAGCCGGTGCGGGTGCCCGCTGAGGCGACTGACGAGGGTCTGGAAACCGCCCGCAAGCTGCTGGAGGAGCGGCTCAACGCCGCCACCGCGCGCGCTTACGCCATCGCAGACCGCACCGCGGAAGGGCAAAGCCGTGGCTGAACGCCTGCCGTTCACGCTACGCGCCTATCGCCGGCTGATGTCGGCCGCGACGCCGCTCGCGCCATTGCTGCTGTCGCGGCGTCTCAAGCGCGGCAAGGAAGATCCCGAACGCGTGGCCGAGCGGCGCGGCGAGGCGACGCAGCCGCGGCCGCCGGGCGCGCTGGTCTGGGTGCATGGCGCCAGTGTCGGCGAATTGCTGGCGGTGCTGCCGCTGATCGAGCAATTGCGCGCGCAGGATCTGCAGGTGCTGGTCACGTCCGGCACCGTGACCTCGGCGAACCTGGCGAGCGAACGATTGCCGCCGGATGTGATCCATCAGTTCATTCCGTTCGACGCACCGCGCTTCGTGTTCCAGTTTCTCGATCACTGGCGGCCCAGCCTCGGCCTGTTTGTCGAATCGGATCTGTGGCCCAACCTGATCGTCGCCAGCCACAAGGGGCGCATCCCGCTCGCGCTGGTGAACGGGCGCATGTCGGAGCAATCCTTCAAGGGCTGGCGCTCGGTGTCAAAAACCGCCGCCGCCTTGCTCGGGAAATTCGACCTCTGCCTCGCGCAATCCGCGATGGACGGCGACCGCTTCCGGCAGCTCGGCGCGCATGGCGTGCACGTCACCGGCAACCTCAAGCTCGACGTGCCCGCGCCGCCGGCCGACGAACCAAAATTACTGGCATTGAAAGTCGCGATCGGCTCCCGCCCGGTGATCGCGGCGGCGTCCACCCATCCCGGCGAAGAGATCCTCATCATCGACGCGCATCGCCGCCTGCGCCAGAGATTCCCCGGCCTGCTCACCATCATCGTGCCGCGGCATCCCGACCGCGGACGCGGCATCCTCGACTTCGCCGTCGCCTCCGGCATGCGCGCGATGCTGCGGTCGCACCACGTGCTGCCCGACCCGCAGACCGATATCTACGTCGCCGACACCATGGGCGAGCTTGGCCTGATCTACCGGATCGCGCCCATCGTCTATATGGGCGGCTCGCTGGTGGAACATGGCGGGCAGAACCCGATCGAGGCGGTCAAGCTCGGCGCGGCGGTCGCGCACGGGCCGCATGTCTGGAATTTCACCGAAATCTACGCCGCGCTGGACGCCGCGCGCGGCGCCGCCGAGATCGAGAATGTCGATCAGCTCACCGACCGTTTCAGCTATTGGCTGGCGGACGCGACGGCGCGCAAGGCGGTGGCGGAGGCCGGACAGAAAACGGTCGACCGGCTGGGCGGCGCGCTGAAACGCACGCTGGCCGAACTGGAACCTTATCTGATGCAATTGCGGCTGGAACACAGGGCCAGCGATGCGTGAGCCGTCATTCTGGTGGGAACGACCCGGTCTCTGGTCCCGCCTGTTATGGCCCGCAGCTTTCGTTTACGGAGCGATCGCCGCGCATCGCATGCGGCGGCAGGGACAGAGCGTCGGCATCCCGGTGATCTGCGTCGGCAATTTCACCCTCGGCGGCACCGGCAAGACTCCGACCGCGATCGTGATCGCCCGTCTGCTCACGGATGCCGGCGAAAAGCCCTTCTTCCTGACGCGCGGCTATGGCGGCCGTCTGGCCGGTCCGCTGCGCGTCGATCCCGCCACGCATCGCGCCGCCGATGTCGGCGACGAGCCGCTGCTGCTCGCGCGCCATGCGCCGGTGATCGTGGCGCATGATCGCGCCGCCGGCGCAGCATTCGCCAGGGGCGAAGGCGCGAGCGTCATCGTCATGGATGACGGCCTGCAGAACCCGTCGCTGAAAAAGGATGTTTCGCTCGCCGTCGTCGATGGCCGCCGCGGCCTCGGCAATGCCGCGGTATTTCCGGCCGGGCCGCTGCGCGCGCCGCTGCGTGCGCAACTGGACCGCGTCAACGCCATTCTGATCGTCGGCAAGGGCGCCGGCGCGGCGCAGATCGCGGAGATCGCGCGCGCCGGCAAGCGCATCGTGTTTCATGGCCGCCTCGATCCGAAGGCCGACGCCGTCAAGGCGCTCGGCCGCAAGAAGGTGCTGGCCTTTGCCGGCATCGGCGATCCGGAAAAATTCTTTTCGACATTGGCGACCGCCGGCATCGAGGCCACGGCGGAGGAGAGTTTCCCCGACCATCATGTCTATACCCAGGCCGATGCCGAACGGCTGCTCGCGCGCGCCGACACCGACAAGCTCGTTCCGCTCACCACCGAGAAGGACATGGCGCGGCTGGCGGGCGGCGACGGCGCGCTCGCGACCTTGCGGACGCGGGCGAAGGATCTGCCGGTGACGCTGGTGATCGAGGAAGACGGGGCGCTGCGGAAATTGCTGCGCCAGACGCTCAAGGCGTGATCGCGCTCAGCGCGCGCGGCCGGCGGATTGCCGCTCAAACACCGCGGCCGGCGAGACATAGGCCTCCTGCAGATCGACGCTCCAGTATTTCAGTTCCTCCAGCGGAATCGGAACGCCGGTCTGCGCGCAGCGCACGAAGGCCCCCGGCTTCACGATGCGGAAATCGCCGTCGAGGAACTTGACCTCGGCTTCGCCCGCCATGGGCTGGGGACGGTCCATTCGATTGAGCACGCGCGGGTCTCCTCAACTCTCAAAGAAGGGCCGGCACCGGACGGGGCCGCGAAGCGAAGAGCCATAACATAGTGGCTGGGCGACGGCCTTCAAACCCGCCCCGCGCAGCCCTGACCGGGAAATTCCACAGGGCTGGCCGGACAATACCCCAAGGGCCCCCTGAGCGCCCGGACACGGTCGCTGACGGCCTGTGCGGCGGACCTCCCAAGGGCCCGCACCGGTCAGCCGAACAGGCTGCCCTGCCCGCCCTTGCCGCCGCCCGGATTACCGCTCCTGGCGCGCGGCCGGACGGGCGCCGGTTCGGAACCCGGTTCGTCGGCGGTGGCGGCGACGCGGCCGTCGGAGAATTCGATCTCCATCCGCATCCCCGCCGTGACCGCCGCCGCCGCGCGCAACGGCGCGCCGTCGGCGCCGCGCACCAGCGCGAAGCCGCGCTCCAGCACGCCGCGATAGGAATAGGCCGTCAGCAACTGGCCGAGCGAACTCAGCCGGTCCCTGCGCCGTCCGAGATAAACGCCAAAGGCGCGACGGCCGCGCTGTCCGAACGCCGCCACCACTTCGTCGCAACGCGTCAGCCGCGACCGCAGCAATTGCGGCGAGAGCCGCGACGCGATGCGCGAGAGCTGGGTATGATGGATCTGCGCATTCGCCCGCAACGCGCGCGGCAGACGGTCCGCCGCCGCGTCGAGCCGTTGACGTGGGATAGCAAGCAGCGCATCGAGGCTCGGCAGCGCGCGCGAAGCCGCGCGCAATTCGCTGCGGCGCGCCTCCTGCCCGCGCGCCCAGCAGGCGGCGAGCCGGCGCACCTGCGTCGCGATGCGCGACAGCAGATCCGAGCGCACCGGCACCGCCATCTCGGCCGCGGCGGTCGGCGTCGGCGCGCGCCGGTCGGAGGCGAAATCGATCAGCGTGACGTCGGTCTCGTGGCCGACCGCGGAGATCAGCGGGATCAGGCTGTCGGCAGCCGCGCGCACCACGATCTCTTCGTTGAACGACCACAGATCCTCCAGCGAGCCGCCGCCGCGCGCGACGATGATCACATCCGGGCGCGGAATCTGTCCGTCCTCCGGCAGCGCGTTGAAACCCTGGATCGCCGCCGCCACTTCCGCCGCCGAGGTCTCGCCCTGCACCCGCACCGGCCACACGATCACATGCGCGGGAAAGCGGTCCTCGAGACGATGCAGGATGTCGCGGATCACCGCGCCGGTCGGCGATGTGACGACGCCGATCACGCGCGGCAGATACGGCAGCAGCTGCTTGCGCGCCGCGTCGAACAATCCTTCGGCCGCGAGCTTCTTCTTGCGTTCCTCCAGCAGCGCCATCAGCGCGCCGAGGCCGGAGGGCTCCAGCGTCTCGATCACGATCTGGTAATTGGAGCGGCCGGGATAGGTGGTGATGCGGCCGGTGACGATGACCTCGAGCCCCTCCTCCGGCTTGACGCGCAGCTTGCCGAACACGCCTTTCCAGATCACCGCGTCGATGCGCGCGCCCTCGTCCTTGAGCGCGAAATAGACGTGGCCGGAGGAATGCGGCCCGCGATAGCCGGAAATCTCGCCGCGCACCCGCACATGGCTGAAATTGTCCTCGACCGTGCGCTTCAGCGCGGCGGAGACTTCGGAAACGCTCAATTCCACAAGATTGAGGCGGGCGGTATCGGTCATTGCAGGCGAATCTCTTGCGGGCGGGTCGCGTCATGCTACACCACCCCGACGTCGTATCTAATCCGGCCTGCCCCTGATGAACATCCTCCTTCTCGGCTCCGGCGGGCGCGAACATGCGCTGGCCTGGAAAATGGCCGCGAGCCCCCTTACGGACCGCCTCTATTGCGCCCCCGGCAATGCCGGCATCGCGCAGGAGGCGGAGCTTGTTCCGATCGACCTCGGCGACCATGCGGCGGTGATCGCCTTCTGCAAGGCCAGCCAGATCGACCTCGTGGTCGTCGGGCCGGAAGCGCCGCTCTGCGCCGGCATCGTCGACGATCTGGAAGCAGCCGGCATCAAGGCGTTCGGTCCGAGCAAGAAGGCCGCGCAGCTCGAAGGCTCCAAGGGCTTCACCAAGGATCTGTGCAAGGCAAGCAACATTCCGACCGCGGACTATGAACGCTTCACCTCCGCCGCGCCGGCGAAGGATTATGTCCGCGCGCAGGGCGCTCCCATCGTCGTGAAGGCGGACGGCCTCGCCGCCGGCAAGGGCGTGGTGGTGGCGGAGACGCTTGAGCAGGCGCTCGAGGCGATCGACATGATGTTCGCCGGTTCGCTCGGCGAGGCCGGCGCGGAAGTCGTGGTCGAGGAATTCCTGTCGGGCGAGGAAGCCTCCTTCTTCGCGCTCTGCGACGGCGTCACCGCCATTCCGCTGGCCTCCGCACAGGACCACAAGCGCGCCTTCGACAACGATCATGGACCGAATACCGGCGGCATGGGCGCCTATTCGCCCGCGCCGGTGATGACCGACGAGATGGTCAAGCGCACGATGGACGAGATCGTGATGCCGACCATGCGCGCCATGAGCGCAATGGGCGCGCCTTACAAGGGCGTGCTGTTCGCCGGGCTGATGATCACCGCCGAGGGTCCGAAGCTGATCGAATACAATGCGCGCTTCGGCGATCCGGAGACGCAGGTGCTGATGCTGCGCCTGATGTCGGATCTGGTGCCGGCGCTGATGGCGTCGCGCGACGGCGTGCTGAAGAATTTCGATCTGCGCTGGTATCCGGAACCGGCCCTCACCGTGGTGATGGCGTCGAAGGGCTATCCCGGCGATTACAAGAAGAACACCGTCATCAAGGGCCTCGATCAGGCGGCGGCGATGGACGGCGTGGAGATTTTCCACGCCGGCACCAGGGCCGAAGGCGGCGTCATTCTCGCGACCGGCGGACGCGTGCTGAATGTCTGCGGCATCGGCACCACCGTGGGCGAGGCCCAGGCCCGCGCCTATGCAGCCGTCGACAGGATCGACTGGCCGGAGGGTTTTTGCCGCCGCGATATCGGGCGCCGGGCGATTGAACGGGAGAAGTCGAGTTCATAACTCTCCTTCGTCATGCCCGGGCTTGTCCCGGGCATCCACGTCTTTACAGTCCGAAAATAAAACGTGGATCGCCGGGACAAGCCCGGCGATGACGACAAGAGAAAGTGTTCTGCATGTCCGATCTCGCCGATCTGTTTCCCGGGTTTGAATCGCACTGGATCGACACCTCGATCGGACGGATGTTCGCGCGCACGGGCGGCGAAGGCGCGCCGCTGCTGCTGCTGCACGGTTACGCGCAATGCAATGTGATGTGGCATCGCGTGGCGCCGAAACTCGCCGAACGCTTCAGGCTCATCATCCCGGACCTGCCCGGCTATGGCTGGTCGGCAGCGCCGCCACCCGGCAAGGGCCATACGCCCTACGACAAGCGCTCGATGGCCAATGTCATGATCGAGATCATGGAGAAGCTCGGCCATGTCCGCTTTCATCTGGCCGGGCACGATCGCGGCGGCCGCGTCGCCTACCGGCTGGCGCTCGATCATCCGGGGCGTCTTGTGAAGCTCGCGGTGCTCGACATCATCCCGACCTTCGAGATGTGGCACCGCATGGATCACACGCTGGCGATGAAGGTCTGGCACTGGCAATTCCTGGCGCAGAAATATCCGCTGCCGGAAACGCTCATCAGCAAGGCGCCGGTCGATTATCTCGACTGGAAGATGGCGAGTTGGACCAAGAAAAAGGACCTGTCGGCCTTCGACCCGCGGGCGCTGGCGCATTACCGCGCGTTCTTTTCCGACCCGCTGCGCATCCACGCCACCTGCGAGGATTATCGCGCCGGCGAATCCGTCGACCTTGCCTATGACGAGATCGACCACGCCGCCCGCAACAGGATCGCGGCGCCGCTGCTGGCGCTGTGGGGCGCCGCCGGCATTCCGAGCGAGAACACCCCGCTCAATGTCTGGCGCGGCTGGGCCAAGGAGGTGTCGGGCAAGCCGATCGATTCCGGCCATTTCCTGGCGGAGGAAAATCCCGACGCCACGGCGGCTGCGTTAATCGATTTCTTCCGGCCCTGACCCGCCATGAAGCGGGAGGCTAAATATTCCCGGCCGCCCTTCATGCCTGAAGGCATAACGCAGCAGATATATAATCGTTGGCTTCATCGAAAGGCAGTGGCTCACTGCAGACGAGATCGAAAACGCGGGAATCATCTCGCAACAATTGAGCAATACAAGATAGCAACTCACAAAGCGGCCGTGAGTTCAAACGGAAAAGATGAATACACGGGCGAATATTTGAATTGGATTCTGATCAGCAAGTACGACAACGTAGAGTCATCAGATAGAAAACGGCATTACAAGGCTGAGTTTGCATTACTTCCTACCGTTGATCATGTCGGTGATGGGCTGGGAGAAGTCGATTTCAAGATTTGCGGATGGCGCACCAACGACGCAAAGAATGATATGAGTTATGCTGATTTTCTGAATTTGTGTCGCAAGGTAATCAACTTTGCAAAGCAAGATCGACGGTGACCCGATCGACCGCCAGACGGCGTTTTCCGGCACCCGCGAGGTGGCGGCGGCGTTGCGCATCGACGTCGCGCAGCTGCAGGATTATCTGCACGCACATGTGCCGGGTTTTGCCGGCCCGCTGACGGTGAAGCAGTTCAGGGGCGGGCAATCCAACCCAACCTATCTGCTGGAGACGCCCGCAAGCTGGTATGTCCTGCGCCGCAAGCCGCCGGGCAAGCTGCTGCCTTCGGCGCATGCGGTGGATCGCGAATTCCGCATCATTGGCGCGCTGCACGCACAAGGCTTTCCGGTCGCCGAACCGGTCCTGTATTGCGCCGACGACAGCGTCGCCGGCACGGCGTTCTATGTGATGAGCTTTGTCGAGGGCCGTGTGTTCTGGGAGCCGTCCATGCCGGACTCCGATCCGGCCGAACGCGCGGCCGTGTACGACCACATGAATGCCACGCTGGCGCGGCTGCACAGTTTCGATCCCGCCGCGATCGGCCTTGGCGATTTCGGCAAGGGCGAAAACTATGTCGCGCGCCAGGTCGAGCGCTGGTCGAAACAATATCGCGCCTCGGAGACCGAGACGATTCCGGAGATGGACCGACTGATCGCCTGGCTGCCGCAGCACGTGCCGCCGCAACAGGCTTTGCGGATCGTGCATGGTGATTACCGCCTCGACAACACCATCGTCGATGCGCGCGCGCCGAGGATCGTCGCGGTACTGGACTGGGAATTGTCCACGCTCGGCGATCCGCTCGCCGATTTTTCCTATCACCTGATGCAATGGCACATGCCGCAATCGGACTCCGCAGCCGGCACCGGCTCGCTGGTCGGCCGCGATCTCGCCGCGCTCGGGTTGCCCTCTCTCCAGCAATATGTCGACGCCTATGCCGCGCGCACCGGCTTCGATCCGCGCCCGCATCTGCCGCATTATCTTGCGTATAATTTCTTCCGCCTCGCCGCCATTTTGCAAGGCATTGTCGGGCGCGTGCGCGACGGCACGGCAACCAGCGACAACGCACCGGCGAAAGCGCAGATGGTGCGCCCGCTGGCGGTGAAGGCGTGGGAGTTTGCGGAAGCTGCACACACTTGAGTTATCCCTCCCCGCTTGCGGGGGAGGAATTAACGTCTCTCTTTGAAAAAATCCCTCAGCAGCGCCGCCGCCTCGCTCTCGCCGATCCCGCCATAGATGTCCGGCCGGTGATGGCAGGTCGGCTGCGAGAAGAACCGCACCCCGCTTTCCACCGCCCCGCCTTTCGGATCGGCGGCGCCGTAATAGAGCCGCCGGACGCGGGCGAAGGAGATCGCCGCCGCGCACATCGTGCAGGGCTCCAGCGTCACATACAGATCGCAGTCGGTGAGCCGTTCGGAGCCCAGAATCGCCGCCGCCTGCCGGATCGCCAGCAATTCGGCATGCGCGGTCGGATCGCGGTCGGTCAGCGTGCGGTTGCCGGTCCGCGCGACGATGTCGCCATTGCGGACGATCACGCAGCCGACCGGCACTTCGCCGGCCGCCGCCGCGGCGCGGGCGGCCTCGAGGGCGACGTCCATGAATGAGGGTGCGGCCAAGCTCGTGTCGGTCCCTGAAAGCTGCTATCAGGCGGCTCCTTAGGCGACTTTCACAATGGCCCGCAAGAGCAGCTTCAAACCCCGCAAATCCGCGCCGTCCGGACCCGCTCCGGAGGCCGCCAGCCCCGAAGGCGAACGCATCGCCAAGGTGATGGCGCGCGCCGGGCTGTGCTCGCGGCGCGAGGCGGAGAGCTGGATCGCGGACCGCCGGGTCTCGGTGAACGGGGCGGTGATCTCCTCGCCGGCCCTGAACGTGACCCCGGCCGACAGGATCAGCGTCGACGGCAAGCCGCTGCCGCAGGCCGAGCGCACCCGGCTGTTCCTGTATCACAAGCCGCGCGGGCTGGTGACCACGCATGCCGATCCGGAAAAGCGCCCGACCATTTTCGAGAAACTGCCGAAAACCCTGCCGCGCGTGGTCAGCGTCGGGCGGCTGGATCTGAACACCGAGGGCCTGCTGCTGCTCACCAATGACGGCGGCCTCGCGCGCGTGCTGGAATTGCCCGATACCGGCTGGCTGCGGCGCTATCGCGTGCGCGCCAACGGCAAGGTGACGCAGCCGCAGCTCGACGCCCTGCGCAAGGGCGTGACCGTCGACGGCATCCGCTACGGCGCGATCGAGGCCACGCTCGATCGCGAACAGGGCGCCAATGTCTGGCTCACCTTTGCGATCCGCGAGGGCAAGAACCGCGAAGTCCGCAACGTGCTGGAGTATCTCGGGCTGAAGGTGAACCGGCTGATCCGGGTGTCGTTCGGCCCGTTCCAGCTCGGCGATCTGCCGGAGGGCGGCGTCGAGGAAATCCGCACCCGGCATCTGCGCGAGCAACTGGGCGAGCGCATCGCCGTCCAGGCCGGCGTGGACTTTGAAGGGCCGATGACGGTTATCCCTCCCCCGCTTGCGGGGGAGGGTGGGCGCGAGCGCAGCGAGCGGCCGGATGGGGGCAAGCGGCCCAGTGCTCAAGCATCGAAGCCAAGTAAAACGTCCCCCACCCGCTCGCCTTCGGCGAGCACCCTCCCCCGCAAGCGGGGGAGGCCTTCGACAAACCGACCCACGCGGGACCGGGCGGCAAACCGAAACGCCGTCCGCCCTCCCGCTACAAGGGCAAGCGGGACCGCTGATGCGCATTGTCGGCGGACAGCATCGCGGGCGCAGCCTCGCCGCGCCGAAATCGCAGGGCGTGCGGCCGACCGCCGACCGCCTGCGCGAATCCCTGTTCAACATTCTCGCCCACGCCTATGACGACCCTGTCAGCGGCGCGCGTGTGCTCGATCTGTTTGCCGGCACCGGCGCGCTCGGGCTGGAAGCGCTGTCGCGCGGCGCCGCTTTCGTGCTGTTCGTCGATGACGGCGCGGAGGCGCGCGCGCTGCTGCGGCAGAATGTGGACACGCTGGGCGCCGCCGGCGCCACCCGCATCTTCCGCCGCGACGCCAGCAAACTCGGCCCCGCGCATCCGCTCGAGCCGTTCTCGCTGGTCTTTCTCGATCCGCCCTATGGCAAGGGTCTTGCCGAACAGGCGCTCGCCGCCGCCCGCGACGGCGGCTGGCTCGCGCCGGATGCGCTGATGGTGGTGGAGGAAGCGAAGGACGCCGACTTCACCGCGCCGGAGGGTTTCGAGGAGATCGAGCGGCGTGCGTATGACGATACGGAATTCGTGTTTCTTCGCCACAAGCACTGACCGACCCTCTCCCCTTGTGGGAGAGGGTGGCGAGCATCGAACGAAGTGAGATGCGAGCCGGGTGAGGGGTTACAACTTCCCCGACAATCTCGGGAAACGTGAGTAGGTCCTGACCCCTCACCCGGCTTCCTCGCTCTCGCTCGGAAGCCACCCTCTCCCACAAGGGGAGAGGGTTTTTGAGTCACCTTCTCCCGAACAACCGCTCGATATCGCTCAGCTTCAGTTCGACATAAGTCGGCCGGCCGTGATTGCACTGGCCGGAATTGGGCGTGGCTTCCATCTCGCGCAAAAGCGCGTTCATTTCCTCCGGCTTGAGCCGCCGCCCCGCCCGCACCGAGCCGTAACAGGCCATGGTGGCCGAGACATGCATCAGGCGGCGCTCCAGCGGCACGCTGTCGTCCCATTCCGCCATGTGCTCGGCGAGATCGCGCAGCAGCGCGCCAGCATCGATCTCGCCCAGAAGCGAAGGCGTCTCGCGCACCGCCACAGCGCCAGGCCCGAAGGATTCGATCGTGAGGCCGTAGCGCGCGAGTTCGTCCGCCCGCGACAGCAGCCGCTCCACGTCGCTCTCGTCCAGTTCCACCACCTCCGGAATGAGCAGGATCTGCCGCGCCACGCCATGCGCCGCGACCGCCGCCTTCAGCCGCTCGTAGACGAGGCGCTCATGCGCCGCATGCTGGTCGACCACCACCAGCCCGTCGCGGGTCTGCGACACGATATAGGTCTCGTGAATCTGCGCGCGCGCGGCGCCGAGCGGCCGGTCGAGCAGGTCCGGCGCCGCCTCCGCCATGGCGGCGCGCGCATCGGCGGAGGGTGTGACGACATCGAACGCCGCCTGCGCGGCTTCGGCGAAACCGGGCATCGCCGGCCCCTGCACCGCCTCGAAACGCGGCGCCACCACCGGCATCGCCGGCGAGCGCCGCCAGTCCCAGCCGGTGCGGCGCGGCGGCGCAAAGGACGAGCCGGTGCGAAACGCCGCGACCGTGGCATCGCCGCCGGTCGAGGCCGCCCGCTGCGCATCGCGCGCCAAAGCCTCGCGCAAGGCGCTCACAATGCTGGCGCGCACAAGGCCCGCGTCGCGGAAGCGCACTTCGGTTTTCGCCGGATGCACGTTCACGTCCACCTCGCGCGCATCCAGCGTCACGAACAAGGCCAGCACCGGATGCCGGTCGCGCGGCAGATAATCGGCATAGGCCGCGCGCACCGCGCCGAGCAGCAGCTTGTCGCGCACCGGCCGGTCGTTGACGAACAGATATTGCCCGAGCGCATTGGCGCGGGTGAAGGTCGGCAAGGCGGCATAGCCTTCGATCCGCAATCCCTCGCGCCCGCCCTGCACCTCCACGGCATTGGCGCGGAAGTCCGCGCCCAGCACGTCGCCGAGCCGCGCCAGCCGTCCGGCCGCCCCCGGCAAGGCCGCAGGCCATGTCACCGCCGCGCGCTCCTCGCTCGCCAGCGTGAAGGCGACGTCGGGCCGGCTCATCGCCAGCCGCCGCACCACCTCGCGCACCGCCTCGCCTTCGGCGCGATCCGACTTCAGGAATTTCAGCCGCGCCGGCGTCGCATAGAACAGATCGCGCACCTCGACGCGCGTGCCGCTGTTCAAGGCGGCGGGTCCAATCTCGGATTTCGTCCCGGCATCGACCGTCAGCGTCCAGCCATGCGGCTCGCCGGCGTGGCGCGTGGTGATCGAGAGTTTCGCGACCGAGCCGATCGACGGCAGCGCCTCGCCGCGAAAGCCGAGCGTGGCGATCGCCAGCAGATCCTCGTCATCGAGTTTCGAGGTGGCGTGCCGCTCGACCGACAGGTCGAGATCGGCGCGTGTCATGCCCGCGCCGTCGTCGCTGACCCGGATCAGCCGCCGTCCGCCGCCGTCGATGACCACTTCGATCCTGCGCGCACCGGCATCGAGCGCGTTCTCCACCAGTTCCTTCACGGCGCTGGCCGGCCGTTCCACCACCTCGCCGGCGGCGATGCGGTTGACGAGCGATTCGGAGAGCTGACGGACAGGCATGTGACAATCTACGAGATTCGGAAGCGGCAAGGACTCTCAGTCACGTCGTCCCCGCACAGGCGGGGACCCATAACCACGGCTCTGGACTATGGGCCCCCGCCTGCGCGGGGGCGACCAAAAACTGAGCTCAATCGTCGAACGATTTCCCGCGCATCTTCTTGATATTGGAGCGTATTTTCTTGCCTTCCACGCGCTTGAGCCTGGACGCCCGGGTGGGCTTGGTCGCCCGCCGCTGGACCGGCTTCACCGCCGCCTCGCGGATCAGCTCGAACAGGCGTTCGCGCGCGTCGTCGCGATTGCGTTCCTGCGTGCGATGCCGCTGCGCCAGGATCACGATGACGCCCTCTTTGGTGAGCCGCTTGCCGGCCAGCCGCATCAGCCGCAGCGCCACATCGTTGGGCAGCGACAGCGAACGGCGCACGTCGAACCGCAGTTGCACGGCGGTCGACAGCTTGTTGACGTTCTGCCCGCCCGGACCGGAGGATCGCACGAAGCTTTCCTGCAATTCGTCGTCGTCAAGGCTGATGGTGTCGGTGACGCGGATCATGACCAGTGAATCTCAATCGTCATGCCCGGCCTTGTGCCGGGCCATGACGCGCTATTTCTTTCCCGCCAGATACCGCTTCGCCAGCACCTTGCCCTCTTCCACCGCCGGCTGGTCGAAGGCATCGACGCCGAGCAGATGCGCCGCGACGATCGTTTCCAGCATGAAGTGCATCAGCAATTCGCCGAGGCTGCGCTCGTCGATCGTCTCGAGATGCATCGTGCGCACCGGACAGCCGTTCTTCGCCAGCGTCTCGGCGGTGGCGCGGCCCTGCGCCGCCACCAGATCGCCGATCCGCCTGCCCGCGAAATCCGGCTCGCCCGCAAGCTTCGCCAGATCGGGCGCGATCTGCGGTCCCTTGCCCGCGACGCCGGTCGTGATCACCGTGAACAGCTTGTCGCGCGGACCGGCGATGAACAATTGCAGCTGGCTGTGCTGGTCGACCGGGCCGAGCGCGGCGAGCGGCGTCGTGCCCTTGCCGTCCTTGCCCAGGCTCTCGGCCCAGAGCTGCACATACCACTTGCTGAATTTTTCCAGCTTGTCTGCATAGGCCATCACCGCGGCAATGCTCTTGCCGCGCCTCTCGGCCAGCGCCACCGACAAGGCCGCGCCGAGCGCGGCGGGTACCTCGCCGGGCGCCTTCTTCGCCAGCACGGGCGCCAAGGCTGCCGCCGCGCCCTCGCGGATCGCCGCGATGTCGAGGCCGAGCACCGCCGCCGGCAGCAGCCCGACATTGGTCAGCACCGAGAAGCGCCCGCCGACGCCGGTATCATGCTCCAGCAACGGCACGCCGAAGGCGCCGAGCAGGTCGCGCAGCCCGTTTCTCTTGCCCGGCTTGGCGGGCTCGCTCAGGCCGAGAAAGAGTTGCGGGATCTCGCCTGTCAGCCCGGCATCCTTGCACGCGGACAGCGCAGCCGCCGTCTGCATCAGGGTTTCGCCGGTGCCGCCGGATTTCGAGATTGCAACGAAGCGCGTCGTTGCGAGCGGCAGCCTGGCCAGCAATCCGGCAAAAGAGTCGGGATCGAGATTGTCCATGAAATGCAGGCGCGGTGCGGCGCGCAGGGCGCCGATGCCAGGCACGGCATGGCCGGCCAGTTGCGCCAGGGTCTGGCCGCCGAGACTCGATCCGCCGGTACCCAGAAAGACGATGTCGGTCGCGCCGGCCTTGAGCTTGCGCGCGGTTTCGGTGATCTGCGCGATGTCGCCGCGCTCCGCCGGCAATTTCAGCAGCCGCAGGCCGCCGTCGTCATGGCGCGCGCGCAGCCAGTCGAGCGCGGCCGCGCTGCGCGTCAGCGCATCGCGCAGATCGCTGTCGGCGACACCTTCGCCGCCGATCGCGGCTTGCGTCGCATGCGTGATGGACTGGAGAATCGGCATCCGCTTATCCATAACCCCTCTCCCGCCAAAGCGGCAGAGGGATTTTGGTTCCTCAGCCGCCCTGCTTGGCGGCCTTGTCCTGCTGCGGACGTCCGACCACGGTGACCAGGATGCCGCCGTCGAGCAGGCGCTTCGCCACGCGCTTGACGTCGGCGAGCGTGACCGCCTCGATCAGGCCGTTGCGGCGATCGATATAGTCGATGCCGAGATCGTCGAGCTGGATCTGCACCAGCAGACTGGCGATCTTGGTCGAAGTGTCGAAATTCAGGGCATAGGAACCCTTCAGATAGGATTTCGACTTCTCCAGCTCCTCGTCGCTCGGGCCGCTTTCCGCCAGCCGGCGGATTTCGGACTCGATCAGCCCGACCGTCTCGTCCGCCTTGTCGGCGCGGGTCTGGGTGCCGCCCATGAACAATGCGGTGACATCGAGCGGCAGGAGATAGGAATAGACCGAATAGGCCAGGCCGCGCTTCTCGCGCACTTCGCGATAGAGCCGCGAGGAGAACGAGCCACCGCCGAGAATGTGATTGACGATATAGGCCGGAATGAAATCGGGGTCCTTGCGCGGAATCCCGATGCCGCCGAAATTCACCACCGCCTGCGGCACGTCGAGCGGCACAAAAAGCCTCTTGCCGACGGCGTCCATTTTCGCCGAGGGAACGGGCTGCAATTCCGCTTTCGTCGGGAGCGCGCCGAAGATGCGGTCGAGCACCGGCCCCAGCGTCTTCGCATCGATATCGCCGACGACCGCGATTTTCAGCCGGTCGCGGGCGAAGACGCGGCGCGTATAGTCGCGCAGATCGTCGCGCGTCAGCAGCGGAACGGATTCCAGCGTGCCGTTGGTCGGGCGTCCATAGGGATGTTCGGGAAAGGCGGTGCGCCACCAGAGACGGCTGCCGATATCGCTGGGATTCGTGGTTTCGCGGCGCAGGGCGGACAGCATCTGTGCGCGCACCCGCTCCATGGCGTCCTGGTCGAAGCGCGGCGACGTCAAGGCGAGGCGCAGCAGATCGAAGCCCTCATCCTTGCGGTCGCGCAGCACCTTCAGCGAACCGCGCATCTGGTCGCGCTGCGCGGAAAAACTCATTTCGACTGCGTTGCGTTCGAGGCGGCCCTGAAAGGCCTTGGCGTCGAGATCGCCCGCGCCTTCGTCCATCATCGCCGCAGCCATGTAGGCGGCGCCCGGTTTTTCGGCCGGATCCTGGTTGGTGCCGCCGCGGAAAGCGAAGTTGATCGCGATCAGCGGCACCGACGAGTCGCTGACCAGCCAGGCTTCGATGCCGCCGGGCGAAACCACGCGCTCGATCTTGGCGGCCGCTTGCGCCGGCAAGGCCAGCGCGAGGCTGGCTGCGGCGAGCAGGAAGACACGCGGAGCAAAAGACATCATGAGCGCTTCTCCTGCGGTGTGGTTTCCTTCACCAGAAAACCGGTCACCGAGCGTTTTTTGTCCAGCCAGGTGCGCGCGGCATTGCGCACATCGTCTGCCGTCACCTTGGCCACGCGGTCGGGCCAGGTGGTGACTTCCTCCACCGTGGCGCCCGAGGTCAGCGCCGAACCGTACCAGCGCGCGAGTGTGGCCTGGCTGTCCTGCGCATAGACCACGTCGGCGATCAGCTTGGTGCGCGCGGTTTCCAGTTCGTCGTCGGTGACGCCGTTGGCGGCGACATCGGCAAGCACCTGATCGATCGCGGCGTCGAGTTGCTGCAACGTGACGTTCTGCTGCGGCGTGCCATAGACGCCGAAACGCGTGTCGTCGAGCGCCATGCCCTGGTACCAGGCGCCGACGCTGATCGCGACCGGGTTTTCCACCACCAGCTTGCGATACATGCGGCTGTTGTTACCGCCGCCGAGAATCTGGGCGAGGATTTCCAGCGCCTCGGACTGTCCCGGTTTCGCCGTGGTCGAGGACGGCACCAGATAGCTGCGCTGCAGGTTCGGCTGCGCCACGCGCGGATCGGCGAGCGTCACCGTGCGCACCGCCCGCTGTTCCGGCTCCTGCGGGCGCACCCGCTCCGGCACCTCGGCCACGCGCGGCACCTTGCCGTAGGTCTCTTCGGCGAGCTTCTTCACTTCGTCGACGCCGACGTCGCCGGCGATCACCAGCACGGCGTTGTTGGGCGTGTAGTATTGCTTGTAGAACGCGAGCGCGTCGGCACGGTTGAGTTTCTCGATTTCGGGCCGCCAGCCGATGATCGGCCGCCCGTATGGGTGATTGAGATAGAGCGCGGCCTGCACTTCCTCGCCGAGCTTGGCGCCGGGATTGTTGGCGACGCGGGAATTCTGCTCTTCCAGCACCACGTTGCGTTCCGGCAGCACCACTTCGTCGGTCAGCACGAGGCCGGTCATGCGGTCGGCCTCGAACTCCATCATCTCCTTCAGCTTGTCTTTCGTGACGCGCTGGTAATAGCCGGTGTAATCGCTGGAGGTGAAGGCGTTCTCCTGGCCGCCGATGGTGGCGACGACCTGCGAGAAACGCCCCGAGGGATTTTTCGCGGTGCCCTTGAACATCAGGTGTTCGAGAAAATGCGCGATGCCGGATTTGCCCGGCGGCTCGTCGGCGGCGCCGACCTTGTACCACATCATGTGAGTCACGACCGGCGCGCGGCGATCCGGGATCACCACCACTTCCAGCCCGTTGGCGAGTTTGAAATGCGAGACTTCGGGCGCGGCCTGAGCCGGAGGCATGGCCAGCACGGCGGCGACGCCGGCGACGACACCCGCCGCGATCATTCGATTCAGCTTGTTCATGTCGGATATCTCATGCGGCACAGCGGCCGCGGCCAGGAAATCACAATTGCGATATAAGCACGTCATCCGGACCGGCAACGGCATCGATGCATCACTGCTGCGACGTGCCGCGATCTTCCAGCTTGTAGGGCTTCGGCGCCTCTTTCTTGCCCGACAGTCCGTACGGATGGTTCGGCGAGGGCGTCCGGTAGCCGGGCGGCGGCTCGGTCAGAGCCGAGCGCGTCGGCTCGCCGGCGAACACCGCGGCTTCCGGCTTGCCGTCCTTCTTGAACAGCGAATTGAACAGGCCGCCCTTGTAACCGAGTTCGCCCGGCCGCAGCGGACGCTGGCCTTCCTGTTCGGCATTGGCGGACACGTCGCCGCCCGAGGAGCGCCGGGCGCGGCCCGCGACGTCCAGCTCGGCCGGCGTCAGCCGCCGGGCGGCTTCTTCGGGGTCCTGGTTGCTTCTCTTGGCGGCGGCTTTCTTCTTCTTGCGCTCGACCAGGTCGGCGTCTTTCGGCCAGGCCGGATTGTCGACCTTGGCCTGTTCCGGCGGCACCAGATTCATGGTGGGCGGCACCACCAGCGGCGCGCGCTCGCGGTAATCGATCGAATCCTTGTCGTTGATGCCCAGGATCGCCTTCATGATCTTGGTCTCGAACGGCTCGTCGTCATTGCCCTCGTCGGCCGCCCGCGCCGACTGCGCGGCCGCGACCAGGCAGGCCGCCGACAGCGTGCAGACCAGCGCCGCGCGCGATACGCGCCGGACGATCGAAAGGTCTCCCGCAAAGGCCGAGATGATGTTCAGCACAGAAGAAGCTCCACGCGCATTCGATGCCGCCGACCCGGCCCTGCTATCCGCAGGAATCAGGGCGCTTTTGCGGCGCGGTCGCCGAGGAGGGAGTCATACAGGAGTCCCGCCACCCCGGCAACGATGGCCGTGTCGGCGAGGTTAAAGACGTACCAGTTGAAGGTAAAACTGGCCGTTGTGATGTGAAAAAGCGCGAAATCGGCCACCGCCCCATAGGCCAGCCGGTCGACGGCATTGCCCAAGGCCCCGCCGATGATCAGGCCGAGCGACAGGGCGGTGAGACGGTTTGCCGCCCGCGCCAGCCAGATCCAGAGCAGGATCACGGCGATGATCTTGAGCGCCAGCAGGACATATTGCCCGAACGGCCCGTCCTGCTGGAACATGCCGTAGCTGATGCCGCGGTTCCAGGTCAGCACCAGGTCGAAAAACGGCAGCACCGCCACCCGCCCCTTGCCGGGCAGGTCATAGCCGAACAGGAGCCACAGCTTCAGCGTCTGGTCGAGCAGCAGGACCACCAGCGCGGCGGTGAATCCGTCGCGGGTCAGCGGCCCCCAGGCATAGCCGGCGGGCTTCATCTATTCCGCCGCCTTGCGCAGCGCGTCCCATTCGCGCAACGCCTGCGCGTCGCGCGGGGTGACGTCGGGATATTGCGGGTCGCTGCCGACGCTCTCGGACACTTTCCAGGAGCGCGCGCATTTCTTGCCGTCGGCGCGATGCGGCAATACCGCCACGCCCTTCACGTCGTCGAGCCGGAAGGCGTTGGCCGGGCCGTCGGTCTCCACCAAAGTCGCCGCCGAGGTGATGCAGATTTCCGCGAGATCGGCATCCACGATCGCGGCGAACAGATCCTTGTCGGCGACATGCACGATGGGGGCTGCTTCCAGCGAGGAGCCGATGCGCTTCTGCGCGCGTTCCAGTTCCAGCGCGCCGGTGACCACGCGCCGCACATTGCGGATCCTGCGCCACTTCTCCGCCAGCGCGTCGTCGCGCCAGCTGGCGGGCACATGCGGGAACGTCTGCAGATGCACCGAGGGCGCGGTGTCGCCGTAACGCGACAGCCAGCATTCCTCGGCGGTGAAGCAGAGCATCGGCGCCAGCCAGGTCACCGTGCAGCGGAACAGATGGTCGATCACGGTGAGCGCGGCCTTGCGCTTGCCCGACGAGATCGGGTCGCAATAGAGCGTGTCCTTGCGGATATCGAAATAGAAGGCCGACAAATCCGAGGTCATGAACGCATTGAGCAGCGCGAAGATGCGCTTGTAGTCGAAATCGGCATAGGCCTGCCGCACAGCTGCGTCGAGTTCGGCCAGGCGGTGCAGCATCAGCCGCTCCAGCTCCGGCATCTTCTCGGGCGCAACGCGATCCTCTTCATGGAAATGCGCGAGATTGCCCAGCATCCAGCGGAGGGTGTTGCGCAGCTTGCGGTAGGTCTCGACATTGGTCTTCAGGATTTCCGGCCCGATGCGCAGATCGTCGGCGTAATCGGTGGCGCAGACCCACATGCGGAGAATGTCGGCGCCGGCCTGCTTCATCACGTCCTGCGGCGCCACCACATTGCCCAGCGACTTCGACATCTTGCGGCCGTTCTCGTCGAGCGCGAAACCGTGCGTCAGCACCACGTCATAAGGCGCGCGCCCGCGCGTGCCGCAGCTTTCCAAGAGCGAGGAATGGAACCAGCCGCGATGCTGGTCGGAGCCTTCCAGATACATGACGGTGTCGTTGCCGCCGTCCGCCTTGCGCCTGATGCCGGCCAGCCCCGGAAAATGTTTTGGATCGTCCAGCACGAAGGCATGCGTGCAGCCGGAATCGAACCAGACGTCGAGAATGTCGTCGACTTTTGTCCAGCCTTCCTTGGCGCGCGGGCCGAGGAAACGTTCGGTGGCGTTCTTCTCGTACCAGGCATCGGCGCCTTCCAGCTCGAAGGCCGAGGCGATGCGGCTGTTCACCGCCTCGTCCTGCAGGATATCGACCGAGCCGTCGCCCTTCTCGCGCACAAAGACCGTGATCGGCACGCCCCAGGCGCGCTGGCGCGAGATCACCCAGTCGGGGCGGCTCTCGATCATGCCGGTGATGCGGTTCTCGCCGGCGGCCGGCACCCAGCGCGTCACCTTGATGGCGTCGAGCGCGCGATGGCGCAGCGTGTCGCCCTGCTTCACGCCGCCTTTGGCGTCGGCGATGTCCTTGTCCATCGCGATGAACCATTGCGGCGTGTTGCGATAGATCACCGGCTTCTTGGAGCGCCAGGAATGCGGATATTGGTGCTTCAGGCGGCCGCGCGCGATGATGTTGCCGGCCTCCGCCAACGCCTTGATCACGGCGTCGTTGGCGTCGCCCTTCTCGCCCTTGTCGTTCAGGACACGCTTGCCGGTGAAGCCCGGCGCCTGCTCGGTGAAGGCGCCGTTCTCGTCCACGGTGTAGGGAATAGCGGACGAGATGCCGCGCGCTTCAAGCTGACGCGCATTGGCTGTCCAGACGTCGAAGTCCTCGCGGCCGTGGCCGGGCGCGGTGTGCACGAAGCCGGTACCGGTGTCGTCGGTGACATGGTCGCCG